>Ga0182740_1000080_pt1 | contig 170019 bp, 161 predicted proteins | sample eDN5th37CKraftBY_FD_128872 | JGI IMG/M metagenome (GOLD analysis project Ga0182740, IMG submission 128872) | Enriched backyard soil microbial communities from Emeryville, California, USA - eDNA 5th pass 37_C Kraft BY (version 2) (version 2) | ecosystem: Environmental > Terrestrial > Soil >... | reverse complement strand
GGTTCTGCGACGCGTACTGCATGATCAGCCGGCCCGTGGTGGTCTCACCGGTGAACGCGATCTTGGCGATGCGGTTGCTCGACGCCAGCGGCTTGCCGGCCTCCACACCGAACCCGTTGACGACGTTCACCACACCCGCGGGCAACAGATCCGCGATCAGCGACATCAGGTAGAGCACCGACGCCGGGGTCTGCTCGGCCGGTTTGAGCACCACGGCGTTGCCCGCAGCCAGGGCCGGGGCCAGCTTCCACACCGCCATCAGAATCGGGAAGTTCCACGGGATGATCTGCCCGACCACGCCCAACGGCTCGTGGAAGTGATACGCGACGGTGTCCTCGTCGACCTCGCTGAGCGAGCCCTCCTGTGCGCGGATCGCGGATGCGAAATACCGGAAGTGGTCGATGGCCAGCGGGATGTCGGCGTTGAGTGTCTCGCGGATCGGCTTGCCGTTGTCCCACGCCTCGGCCAGCGCGAGCGCCTCCAGTTTCTGTTCCATGCGGTCGGCGATGCGGTTGAGGATCAGCGCGCGTTCGGCCGGGGCGGTCTTGCCCCACGCGGGCGCCGCGGCGTGCGCCGCATCCAGGGCCTTGTCGACGTCGGCCTCGCTGGAGCGGGCCACCTCGCAGAACACCTGACCGGTCACCGGCGTCGGATTCTCGAAATATCGCCCGTCGACGGGCGCCACCCAGTCACCACCGATGAAGTTGTCGTAGCGGGACTCAAATGACATCCGGGCGTCTGCCGCACCCGGACGGGAAAAGACCGTCATCTCGACTCCTCTGTACCTCCGAAGCGGTGTTACGCAGCTCACATTACGCGCGCAGGCCACAATGTGTGGGTGGCTGACGACGACCCCTACCTCTGGCTCGAAGACATCACCGGCGACGACGCGCTGGAGTGGGTGCGCGCCCACAACGAACCGACGCTCGAAGCACTGAGCGGTGAACGTTTCGAGGCAATCCGCGGCGAGTTGCTGGAAATCCTCGACACCGACGCGCGCATCCCGTACGTGCGGCGCCGCGGCGAGTACCTCTACAACTTCTGGCGCGACGAGGCCAACCCCAAGGGCGTGTGGCGGCGTACGACGCTGGAGAGCTACCGCACCGACGAACCCGACTGGGACGTCATCATCGACGTCGACGAGCTGGCGCGCGAAGACGGCGAAAACTGGGTGTGGTCCGGTGCGGAAGTGATCGAACCCGAGTACACCCTGGCGCTGATCAGCCTGTCCCGCGGCGGCGCCGACGCCGTGGTGACCCGCGAATTCGACATGCGGACACGACAATTCGTCACCGACGGGTTCTACCTGGACGAGGCGAAGTCCTCGGCGTCGTGGGAGGACCAGAACACCCTGCTGGTGTGCACCGATTTCGGCCCCGGCTCGATGACCGAGTCGGGTTATCCGCGGATCGCCAAGCGCTGGCGCCGCGGCGAACCGCTGGAGAACGCCGAGACCGTGTACGAGGCCGAGCCGACGGACATCCGCGTCATCGCCGGTGTCGACCGCACGCCGGGCTACGAGCACACGCGCCTGGGCCGCTACACCGACTTCTACAACCGCGTCCGCTACGAGGTGCGCGACGGCGAACTGGTGCTGATCGACGTCCCCACCGACTCGACGCTGTCGCTGCACCAGGAGTGGATGCTGATCGCGCTGCGCACCGAATGGCAGGTGGGTGAGGTCACCTACCCGGCGGGATCGCTCTTGGCCACCAAGTTCGACGAATTCCTCTCGGGTGCACGTGATCTCACGATCGTCTACGAATCCGACGCGCACAGTTGCCTTTCGAGTTTCAGCTGGACCAAGGACAAGCTGATCCTGGTGACGCTGCGCGACGTCGTCAGCCACATCGAGATCGTCACGCCTGGCACCTGGGAACGTCACGACGCGCCCGACATCCCGCCGGTGGCGTCGACCGTCGTCGTCGATGCCGACCACCTCGGCGACGAGGTCTTCTACGACTCAAGCGGATTCACCAGCCCGTCGCGCCTGCTGTACGGCACGGCGGGTGGCCCGCTGGTGCAACTGAAATCTGCGCCAGCGTTCTTCGACGCCGACGGCATCGAGGTCGAACAGTTCTTCGCGACGTCCAATGACGGTACGCAGGTGCCGTATTTCGTGGTGGGACGCCGTTCCGAACCCGCGCCGACGTACCTCTACGGCTACGGCGGATTCCAGAGTGCGCAGACACCCGGGTACGGCGGCGGCATCGGCCGTGCGTGGCTGTCGCGCGGTGGAACGTTCGTACAGGCCAACATTCGCGGCGGCGGCGAGTACGGGCCGCAGTGGCACACCCAGGCCATGCGCGAGAACCGGCATCTGGTGTACGAGGACTTCGCGGCCATCGCGGCCGACCTCGTGCGCCGTGGCATCACCACCGTCGATCAGCTCGGCGCATCCGGTGGCAGCAACGGTGGTCTGCTCATGGGCGTCATGCTCACGCAGTACCCGGAGTTGTTCGGCGCCTTGGTGTGCAGCGTGCCCCTGCTCGACATGAAGCGGTTCCATCTGTTGCTGGCGGGCGCCTCGTGGGTCGCCGAGTACGGCAACCCCGACGATCCGGCGGACTGGGAGTTCATCTCGAAATACTCTCCGTACCAGAATATCTCGGCCGACGCGAAGTATCCACCGATCCTGATCACCACGTCCACGCGCGACGATCGCGTGCATCCCGGGCACGCCAGGAAGATGACGGCCGCGCTGGAGGCAGCGGGCCACCGCGTGTACTACTACGAGAACATCGAGGGTGGGCACGGCGGTGCGGCCGACAACAAGCAGGCCGCGTTCAAGGGTGCGCTGACCTACGAATTCCTGTGGCGCATGCTCACCGGAGGAAACCTCGACTGACTCGGCGTGACCTGGCCGCTCTCTTCGTCACTTCGCACCCCGCCTGCAGAGTCGTCGAATCTGCGCTGCCGGTGGGCGACGAGGCAGTCAGGTGATGAGCTCTTCGGCGACCTCGGCTGCCCGACGGCGCAGGGCGGCGGTGAGTGCCAGCACGTCGGTACTGGCCGGATCGTGGGCGATCCGGTCCCGCAGAACCGCCATGTGGCCGCGCCGCAACTCGGTGTTGACGTTGAACTTCACCACGCCGAGCTGCTGCGCCCGGCGACGGTCCTCGGCCGGGAGGCCGGAGGTGCCGTGCAGCGACACGGCCACCGGCAGCTCCTCGACGATGCGGGCCAGCCGCGGCCAATCAAGCCGCGGGCGTTGACGATAGGAGCCGTGCACATTGCCGACCGCGACGGCCAGGCAGTCCACGCCGGTGCTCGCTACGAATCGGCGCGCCGCGTCGGGATCGGTCAGGGCGCCCGCCTCCACAGCCAGGTCGATGTCCTCGTCACCCTCGACGCGGCCCAGCTCGGCCTCGACGGCTGCGTCGAACGGTTCGGCGAGCGCAACCGCACGCTCCACGAACCGGGCATTGGCCGCGTCGTCCAGGTGGGAACCGTCGGCCATGACAGCACCCGCGCCGAGGTCGAGCGCATGACGGATGCGCTCGAGGTCGGCGCAGTGGTCGAGCTGAACCCAGGCGGGCACCCGCGCCTGCTGCGCGACGGCGACCAGCGCCGTCACCAGCCGCGCACCTGCGGCATCGCGCATCGCGGCATCGGAGACCAACAGGATCACCGGCCTGCTCACGGTCTCGGCGGCTTCCAGTACGCCGACGGCGGTCTCCAGCGTGTAGCAGGTGAAGGCAGGCAGCGGGTTTCGTGTCGCGCGGGCCGCGGTCAGTGCGGCTTTCATGAAATTTGTCGGCTTCCAACCGGTGCCGCGGCGCCGATGCGCAGCGCGTCGAGGATCTCGACCAGGGTGTCGTGGTCGCCCACGTTGCCGGGTACGACCACGTAGAGAATGTCGCGGCCGTTGCGGTCTTCGAGTTGCCAGACAGACACACCGGGACGGATCTGGCCGAGCACGAGGGCGGAGGTGGCGCCGATCCCGGCGCGGGCGACCTCGGCCGACGTGATGCCGCCTTTGGCCACCACGACCGACAGGTGCGGCACCGCTGCGCGCACCGCGGTGGTCAGCGCCGTCATGATCCGCTCGCCATGGCTCAGCGTGTTGTGGTCCGACGACCGGTCGCGTTCGCTCATCAGCACGGCGAAGGACCGCGCGTCCAGCTGGGCGCGCACCCGGTCGGCCGCGCGGCGGCCCTCTGTGTCGGGATCGTCGAGGGCACCCGCGGTGTCGACGACGACGGGTGCACCCCACCGGTCGATCACCGGGGCCAGTTGTGCGGTGGCGCCTGCGGTGTGCGATCCGCACACCAACAGCGTCGGCCGCGGCCGGTCGAGCAGCGGTGCGCCGAGCAGTCCGGGGCTCGTGACTCCGGCGAGTTCGGCGGCGACCGGAGCCGCGGTGCGTACCACGATCTTGCGGCCTGCGGCGTCGGCGGTGGAGATGGCCTCGGCGATCAAGCTGATGTCGGCGTTGTCCACGGCATCGGGCAACACCACGGCGCCCGGCTGTGCGGTGCTCAGCACCGTCGCCAGATCACCACCGCGCACCGTTGCCAGCGAAACGGAAACGGCTGTGCGGCCTGACTTCTCGGCGACATAGTCGACGAGAACACCGGTGCTGAAGCCGAACACCGGATCGGCGGCGTATTCGCTTTCGTGCGCGGGCAGGTCGTGGCCGCCGACGTTGACGTAGTGCACGCCGTCGCGGGTGGTGCGGCCACCGTCGGGGAACGCGGGCACGAACACCATGACGGCGTCGTCGTCGAGAAACACCTCGGTCTCGGCGAAGACGTGGCCACGCAGCGTCGAGTCGCCGCGCAGCACGAACCGCACGGCCACGCCGAGGCGTCGGGCGGCTTCTTCGCCGTCTGCCCGTATCCGGCGGACGAGGTCTACCGCGTCCGCCTCGGCGAGTGCGCGGCTGTTGGTCTGCACATAGACGCTCTCGGCGTCGCGCAGCGTCTCCTCGATCGCGTCCGCGCTGCACTCCAGCAGTACGCGAACACCGCTGGCCGACTGCGTACCGGTGGGATCGTCATCCAGAACGATTGTCTTCACGGCGAAACCTTCGCTTTCGTTGCGGTGCCGGGTGTTTCGGCAGAATTGATGACCGAGTCGACGGCCGCGCGCTGCGTGGCGCCCCAGGTCTCGCGCGTCAGGATCGTGCCGACGAGGCCGAGGACACCGCAGCCCAGGTACACCAGCGCGACCCCGGCCCACCCCAGCTGGGCGGCGACCGCTGCGGCGATCAGCGGGATGAACCCGGAGATGGCCGCCGAGAACTGGTAGCCGATGGAGGCGCCCGACGAGCGGGTGTTGGTCTTGAACAATTCGGCGAACCAGGTGCCCTGGGTGGCGGCGAGGGCGTCGTGGATGACCGCCAACCCGATGATGTAGACGAGCACGATCAGGACCGTCGAGCCGGTGTTGACCAGCCAGAACATCGGAAATGCGAACAGGATCAGCAACGCGGTGCCTGCGTAGTAGACCGGCTTTCGGCCCACTTTGTCGGTCAGCATGCCGAACAGGATGGTGGTGACCGTGCCGGTCGCGGTGGCCGCGATGAGACCGGTGAGTGCGACGGCTTTCGTGGTGATCGGCTCGTCGCCGCTGGTGAGGTAGGACAGCATGTAGGTGACGATCACGTAGAAGCCGCCGGATTCGGCCAGGCGCAGTGCGATGATGCGCAGAATGTTGCGCCAGTCGCGGCGGATCACTTCCTTCAGCGGGTTGCTGACCACCTTGCCGGCTTCCTTGGTGTCGACGAATTCCGGTGATTCCGAAACCTTGAGCCGGATGATCATGCCCGCCACGATCAGCACGGAGCTCAGCAGGAACGGCAACCGCCATGCGAGCTCGCTGTCGAGATGGCTGGAGAGCAGGAAGACCACGTTGGCCAGCAAGACGCCAAGGGGCACACCGGCTTGTGGGATCGCGGCGTAGCGGCCGCGCTTTTTCCACGGCGCGTGCTCATATGTCATCAGGATCGCGCCACCCCACTCCGCGCCGAACGCGAGGCCCTGGATGACGCGGATGGCTGTCAGCAGGATCGGCGCCAGTATGCCGACCTGCTGATAGGTCGGTAGCAGGCCGATCATCACGGTGGCAAAACCCATGACCAGCAACGCGCCGATCAGCACCGGCTTGCGGCCGATGCGGTCGCCCAGATACCCGCCGAGCAGGCCGCCGAGGGGTCGCATGGCGAATCCGACGCCGAACGTGGCGAAGCCGATGAGCACACCGATCAAGGGATCGTCGGCGTGGAAGAACGCGTCATTGAAGTACAGGGCCGCGGCGGTCCCGTAGGCCAGGAAGTCGTAGTTCTCGATCGTGGTGCCGACCGCACTGCCGATGGCGGTCCGCAGTTTGTCGGGGGAGCCGTGCCGAGCACGCTCCGCTGGTGCCGGGATGGTGGGGGTGTCCATCAGGATCCGTCTCTCTCCATTGAGATGTGAGGCAAGGCCTCGATGTCAATGCAGGAGCTGGATCTTCGAACGTTATTCGCCGGCCAGCTCGCTGCCGCTGATCTTCAGGTCGTAGAAGTCGCAGATGTGTGCCTGCATGCGCTGTGCCGCGAGCGGCCCGTCGCGGTCGACGAGGGCTTGCAGGATTTCGCGGTGCTCGCGTCTGACCGTCTTGGCCGTCTCGCGCCAGTCGGCGAGCGCGGCGTACATCTCGACCATTTGATGGTGGATGGCAGTGCGCAGCGACCCCATGAAGTATGCGGTCAAGGCATTGCCGGTGGATTGGGAGATCCGCACGTGGAACTCGGCGTCCAGGCAATTGAAGTCACCGGTCTCGATCGAGGGATCGTCCATCTGGTCGAGAATAGCGCCGAGTTCTCGGTGGTCGTCGTCAGTGGATCGATAGGCGGCTTCTCTCGCCGACCACAGCTCGAGCGCCAGCCTGGTCTCCAGCACGTCGTTCCAACTGAAGTGCGACAGTGCCAGCTGGAGTTTGAGCAGGCTGACCAGCCCGGTGCCCGGGACCGACCGCAGGGCCGCGCCGCCCTCGGACCCGCCGCCGCGGCGGATTTCGACCACCCCGAGCGCTTCCAGGACGCGCAGCGACTCCCGCAGCGAGGGGCGTGACACACCGAGTAGCGCGGCCAGCTCCCGCTCGCTGGGCAGATGGTCTCCCGGTTGGAGCTGACCGGCGGCGATGCGCTGTTCGATCTGGGCCATCACCTGTTCGTAGGTGCGCAGGCGCTGAACGGGCTCCCAGCGGTCGGCTGCTGTCACGGTGCGTCGTCTCCTTGTGTCCCGCGCCGCGGGTGGCGGCGCGGCGGATGCATTCACTCATCGTAGGTTCCAAGGTTCGACGGTCTGACCAACTGGTCGCTAGGCGGTGGCGGCGATGTGTTCGGACCGGAATTCCGATTCGAGCTGTCTGCGGATCTTGACGGCGAACTGCGACTCGTCGACGCGCACGTCGTCCCACGAGATGGTCTCGTCCTTGGCGATGTCACGCACGAGCGTCGCGCCGTGGGCGAGGCCGAGGGGCAAGGCGTTGCGGTCGAGGGAGATCTCGGCCGGGGCGAGCTTGCCGAAGACCGTGAATCCGCCTTCGCCGTCGAGCTTTTCGCCGGCCTTGAGGTCGCGTTTGGCGGTCGTCATGACGTCGCCGCGGAACCCGGTGGGCGAGCCCGTGGCCTCGTTGCGCAACACGGCCGAGGCGATGCTGACCGCCAGCTCCAGACCGATCATGTGATACGGGCGGTACAGCGAGCCGTAGCGGCCGGTCTCGTCGGTGTGCACCCCGTACTCGGCGAAGCACTGCACGGCGTAGTCGGTGACGGCCTCGAACGTGACGTAGACGCCCCAGCGCAGGTTGTCCGGAACTTCTTGGCCGTCGCGGTACATGCTCGACGCGATCTCGACGGTGCCCCGACGCATCAGACTGCCCCCGGGGAAGCGGTTCTCGCGCAGCACGGTCGGCAGGTCGTCCTTGCTGGCCGGCGGGAAGAGCAGGCCCTGCTCCTGGGGCAGCAGCCCGGTCGCGTTGGCCACGGCGGCCATCTCGATCGCGGATTTGGTGCCGTCGAGGAACGAGTTGAACATCTGCGGGTTGTAGTCACCCGAGGCGAGCTGCTCGTCGGTGAATCCGTAGTAATTCCAGACGGTTTCGGGTGTGGAGTAGTTGTATTCCGGAAGGTACTTGGTGCCCTTGCCTGCCGCGACGACGTCGAAGCCGACGGTTCGGCACCAGTCGACGAGCTCGCAGATCAGGGCCGGCTGATCTCCGTAGGCCATCGCGTAGATCACGCCGGCGGCCGCGGCCCGGCGCTGCAGGATCGGGCCCACCATGCAGTCGGCCTCGACGTTGACCATCACCACGTGCTTGCCGTTGTCGATCGCGGTCACCGCGTGGTAGGTACCGACCAACGGGTTGCCGGTGATCTCCAGGATCACCTCGATGCCCGGGTGGGCCAGCAGTGCGTCGGCGTTGTCGGTGACCGCCGTGGCGCCGGTGCGTAGCGCCTCGTCGAGCGAACCCGCCGCGTACCGATCGGCCGGCCACCCTGTGCGGTGCAAGGCGGCCTTGGCCTTGGAGACGTTGATATCGGCGACGCCCACCACATGCAGGCTCGGCGAATTCACCGCCTGGGTGAGAAACATCGACGCGAACTTGCCGGCACCGATCACACCTACGCGTACCGGACCCGACGCTTCGGTTCGTTGCTGCAGGAGTGAGTAGAGGTTCATGCGGATTTCCTTCGACGACTTCAGACCTAGTGCGGGTAGATGGTCAGACCTTCTGTCCTAGACACTATGGTCCAAGTCACCTTGCTTCGTCAACTGGGTGCTCGGATTCACCCTCTGATCTGCGCTGGAGTCGCCCGTGGATGACGACGTGTTCGTGGCAACCATGAGCACTTGCGGCGCGCGGCAAGTTCAATGGCAGGCACACCGAACGGCAACCAGGAGGGTGGATTGGCAGCGATCTATCTCGTCGCCGGCGCCGTGGTGCTCATCGTCGGGGTCGTCGCCTTGTTCGTGGCCAAAGACGCCCGGCTCGAGCGCCGCCTGTATTGGGCGACGGCCGCAGTCGGAGGCCTGCTCGTCTCACTCGCTGCGCTACACAGGGGGTGGGGCACCGTGGTCGCCGCGTACTTGGCGATCCTCGTCGTCACGGCGCTGTATGCGTTCTTGCGCACCGACTACCTGAAGATCAGATCACGGGTCTACTCGGCGTGGGACCTCATCGGTAAGTCGAAATAGTCCGGAACAGTCAAACCCTCAGCGTGAACGACGCAGCCCGCCGAGCATCGCGACAACCACCCCGAGCACCACGAGACCTCCACCAGCAGCCAGCGTGAGGTTGAGCCACTGGTGCAGGCTGCCGATGCCGTGGCCGACCATGGCGTCGGCGATCGCCCGGATGTCGCCGCTGGTGTGGTTGAGCGCGTCGTTGAGGTAGCGGCGCGCGATCTCTAACCCGGCCCAGCCGGCCGCACCGACCAGCAGAGCGGAAATACCCAAGGCGGCAAGGGTTTTACCGCGCGACCGCGCGGTGGCCAACGTCAGCAGGGCGAACACACCGGCGAGAACCGTCGTTCCGACGCTAACCCATGGGCCCCACGTGGCCAGCGGCCGCAACCTGCCGGGCTCCAACCCGGCCGGCGGCGACGAGGCGATCGGCACCGTGAGTGTCTGCGGCACTTCCACATCGAAGTTCGACAGGGTGTTCTGGAAGGACGAGTCGGCGAGCATGGGCGCCAGGTCGATCACCCAGCTGCCGGTATCGTCGCGCCGGATGCGGTCGGTGAACAACCAGGTGTGCGCGATCTCGTTGGCGCGCGCGAACTGGCCGGGGAAATCCTCACCGGCGGTGTAGGCGTTGGCGATACCACGCACCATGTCGGCGTCGACCTCGCCGCCGTTGTCACGCACGAGTGCCGTCACCTGCGTCGTGAGTTCACCGGCGACAGCCTTTTGCAGTTGCGGGTCCTTGGCGGCGGCCTCGGCGAACGACGAATAACCCGCCGCGTCGATGACGTTCTTCTGCGCCCACAAGCCGGGCACCGCAGCCGCGAGCAGTACCGTCGTCAGCAGCCACAGGAACAGCGTCGTCAAAAAGCGCACGCCGTCCTCCTCTTCGGGCGGCGCTCGAACTCATACTCGGCTCAGTCCGAGCTCAATCCGAGAGGGCACGCCCCACGATCAGTGGATCGGCCTGGCCGACCACCTCATGGTCCTTGTTGTCGTAGTCGAACTTACCGAGCACGTAGCGCATCGCGTTGATACGGGCGCGTTTCTTGTCGTTGCTCTTCACCACGGTCCAGGGCGCGATCTCGGTGTCCGTCCAGGCGAACATCTCCTCTTTCGCGGCCGTGTAGTCGTCCCATTTGTCCAGGGAGGCCAGGTCGGTGGGCGAGAGCTTCCACTGCCGCACGGGATCGACCTGGCGGATGGTGAACCGCGTGAGCTGTTCGGACCGCGTGACCGAGAACCACAGCTTGGTCAGGCTGATGCCGTCGTTGACCAGCATCTGCTCGAACAGCGGGGCCTGCCGGATGAATTCGGCGTGCTGCTTGGGTGTGCAGTAGCCCATCACGCGTTCGACGCCGGCGCGGTTGTACCAGGAGCGGTCGAACAGCACGAGTTCACCGGCGGCCGGGAGATGCTCGACGTAGCGCTGGAAGTACCACTGTGTGCGCTCCCGCTCGGTGGGCTTCTCCAGGGCGACGACGCGCGCCCCACGCGGGTTGAGGTGTTCCATGAACCGCTTGATGGTGCCGCCCTTGCCCGCGGCGTCGCGGCCCTCGAACACGATCACGTGCCGGTGGCCGTGGGCCTGGCTCCACTTCTGCAGCTTGAGCAGTTCGATCTGCAGCAGGCGTTTCTGTTCCTCGTAGTCGGCGCGGTGCATCCGCTCGTCGTACGGGTAGCGCTCGCGCCAGGTGTCGACGATCTCGCCGCTGGGCAGCAGCAGTTCGGGATCGTCATCGTCGTCGTCACGGACCGCATATCCGGTCGAGTCCAGCATCACCGGCCGAACGTAGCGGCGCCGGCGGACGCGGGGGTGACGCCGACGTGAACGGACGGCGTCAGAACCCGGGGTTGATGCCCTCGCGGTCCGGGTCGTGGTGCGCGACGAGTTCGGCGGCCCACGACAGCCTGGGCGCCTTGTGCGGATTGGCGAGTGCCTGTTGCACGACGAGGGATTCCAGGGTCTGCTCCAGCCGGTGGCGCGGGAGGTCCTCCTCGGCGGCCGCGATGGCCTCGGCGTAGGACTGCCGCAGCTCGGGCGGGCCGAACTCGATCATCACCCCGGTGCGCAGGTAGTGCGGGATGGCCCCGCGCCGCTCGGGGATGCCCGGTGTGGTGTGCAGGGCGATGGCCTGCCAGGCCGCGTCGACCGCGTCGGCGTCGAAACCGCGGTCGGAGAGGAACTCCGCGGCGGCGTCGGCGCCTTCGATCTCGAAGCGGGCAGGGCCGTTGTACTCGTCAGCGGTGCCGGAATCGTGGAAAAGCGCGGCGACGCAGAAGATTTCGTCGTCCAGATCGGTCTCTCCGTCGCGCCGCGCCGCCTCGGCGCCCAGCAGGTAGGTCCGGATGCTGTGGTTGTAGATCTGCGGGTGCACCAGCGCACGCACGTGCGCCGCAGCGTCCCGCACGGTTTTGGTGTCGGGCAGCCTGTACGTCACAGGCGTAAAGGCTAGACGCGACGCGCCGATCAGCGTGCCGGAATGACACGCCGATCGGCGCAAGTGAGACCTACTTCGCAGTGCGGCGCGGCCGGGCCAGTGCCAGCTTGGTCATCAGCCGGTTCATCCGGGCCAGCGACTTGTGCGAGTTGTTGTAGTAGGTGCCGCCCGCACCCACGCTGGTACGCGGCGCGACCACCGTCTCCTGCTTGCAGAACTTGCGCACGCCGTCGACGCCACCGAACCGCGCGCCGATGCCCGAGGTCTTCCAGCCGCCCATGGGCGCGGTGGTGCACATCAGGTTCGAGATGACGTCGTTGATGTTCACCGCACCGCAATCGAGCTGCAGCGCAATCTTCTTCGCACGCTCGGTGTCCTTGGAGAACACCGACGCGCTCAGGCCGTAGGGGCTGTCGTTGGCCAGGCGGATGGCCTCCTCGACCGAGGACACCTTCATGATCGGCAGAGTCGGACCGAACGTCTCCTCGTTCATGCACGACATCGAGTGGTCGACGTCGACGAGCACGGTCGGCGGGTAGAAGCTGCCGCCGCCCTCGGGACGCTTGCCGCCCGTGAGCGCCTTGGCCCCCTTCTCAAGCGCCTCGTTGACGTGGCGTTCGGTGATGTCGACCTGGCCTGTGTCGATCAGCGAGCCGAAGTCGTAGCCCTCGCCGGTGCCCATCTTGAGGTTCTCCACGGCACGCACGGTTGCGGCGACGAACTGGTCGTAGACCGACTCGAGCACGTAGACCCGCTCGACGGACACACACGTCTGGCCCGCGTTGAACATCGCGCCCCACACCGCGGCGTTGGCGGCCAGTTCGATGTCGGCGTCCTCGAGCACGATCATCGGGTCCTTGCCGCCGAGCTCGAGGCTCACCGGCGTGAGCCGGCGCGCGGCGCGTTCCATCACCTTGGCGCCGGTGGCGCTGGACCCGGTGAACTGGATGTAGTCGGAGTTGTCGATCACGGCCTCGGACACCGCGCGGGCGCCCTGCGCGAGCGCGAACACCTCGGGCGCGCCCGAGTCCAGCCATCCGCGCAGCAGCACCTCAGCGGTCAGCGGCGTGCGCTCGGACGGCTTGAGCAGCACCGAGCAGCCCGCGGCCAGGGCGCCGATCGCGTCCATCATGGCGTTGGCGACGGGGTAGTTCCACGGCGCGATGATGCCGACGACGGCGCGCGGCCGGTAGTGCACCTCGATCTTCTTGATCGACAGGAACGGCAGCGGCGCGGGGCGCTTCTCCGGCGCCATCGCCCTCTCGACGGTCTTGATGTAGTACGACAGGATCATCAGGATCAGCGGCACCTCCTGTGCCGCGTCCACCGCCGATTTGCCGGTCTCGGCGATCAGCAGCTTCTCGATTTCGTCGCGGTGGTCGCCCAGCCACACGGCGTACCGGGCCAGCACTTTGGCGCGGCCTTTCGGTCCGCGGGCCTCCCATTCCTTCTGCGCTTCGCGCAGACCAGCGGCGATGCGCGGCACATCGGCGGGATCGGTCCAACGCACCTCGCCGGCGACGGCGCCGGTCGCGGGGTTGTGAATGGTGCCGGTACCCGTGTACGGGTTCGGCAGATCAACTTCAGGCGTCGCTGTCATGGGCCCTATGTTAATCAGGGTTTGTGACCCACGTCGCACCGGGGTTGACACCTGTCAAGAACGATGACGGCTACGCCGACCACCGAGGTGGCCAGCAACGCCGCGCCCACGGTGTCGGTGAAGTAGTGATGCGTGATGGCCTGCCCGAACATGCCGAGCAGCCCGAGAAGCGCCGCGGCGGCCACCGCCCACAACGCGAACCCGGCCGCGACCACCAGCAAGCACAGCGTGGCGACCAGGAACGCGGTGTGCCCGCTCGGGTACGCCAGCGCATCACCCCGGTACCGGCCGAAGATGCGCTTGAACGCCTGCGCGAGCAGCACGGCCACCGGTGGACTGATCGCCGCGGCAAGCGCGAACCACCGCTGCCCGCGGTACAGCGCCATCGCGATCACGGCCAGCAGCACACCCGCCACCAGCCACGGTTCGGTGAAATACAGGAACGCCCGGCGCAGCGGTCGTCCCAGCTCACGCCCGAGGTGGCCGAACCAGGCGTCGATCGGGGTGGTCCCGTGCCGGACCGCCCCACCGAGCAACACCATGGCGGCCAGCCCGACGGGCGGCCACCACCGGGTCACCGCGGGATGATGCCGCGCAGGTAGGCGGCCTGACCCAGGTGCTGTGCACAGTCGTCGATGATGCTGATCAACCGCGCGCTCGCGGTGACCGGCGGATTCCAGTTCGTGTCGACCACCCGGTCCATCTCGCCGGGCGTGACGGTGGCGATGTACTCCAGCGTCACCTTGTGCACGGCGTGGTAGTAGCCGGCCAGCAGTTCGGCCGGCGCCTGCACCTTCGCGACCTCCTCCGGGCTGTGCCCGTAGCCGATGTCGTCGGGCGGCAGGCCCAGATCGAACCGGTCGATCCAGCCGTCCCGTGTCCAGACCTGTTCGACGCCTGCGATGTCGCACAACTGCAGGTCCTGGCAGCGGGCGCTGTGCCACAGCAACCACGCGATGCTGTTGGCCTCGGGCGTCGGCCGGTAGGACGACACTTCCTCGGTCAGCCCGTCGGTGAGATCGTCGACGTGCTCGATCAAGCGGGTGAACGCGTCGCGCAGCAGCTCTCGCACTGCCGCGGATTCGTTGACGGAGCCGGTGCTGGTCTTGGTTGTGGGTTCACGGGCGGTCATGATGCCGACGCTACTCGCGGCGAAGGTCCGCGGCGCGCGGTTACTATCACGCCCATGCCGTTGAACACCGGTGACGTGTTCGCCGGGTACACGATTGCGCGTCTGCTCGGCACCGGCGGAATGGGCGAGGTCTATCTGGCCCGGCACCCCCGCCTGCCGCGGCAGGACGCGCTGAAGATCCTGCCCACATCGTTGACCGGCGACACGCAGTACCGGCAGCGGTTCAACCGCGAGGCCGACATCGCGGCCGGGCTGTGGCATCCGCACATCGTCGGCCTGCACGATCGCGGTGAGGCCGACGGCCAGTTGTGGATCGCGATGGACTACGTCGACGGCACCGACGCCGCACGGCTGGTGCGCGAGCTGCACCCCGCGGGGCTGCCGCCCGACACCGCGATCGAGATCGTCACCGCGATCGCCGAGGCCCTCGACTACGCCCACGCCCGCGGCCTGCTGCACCGTGACGTCAAACCCGCCAACATCCTGCTGACCGACCCGTCCGCGGCCCGTCGCCGGATCCTGCTGGCCGACTTCGGAGTTGCGCGTCGCGTCGACGACATCAGCGGCCTGACGGCGACCAACATGGCGGTCGGCTCCATGGCGTACTCGGCGCCCGAGCAGCTGCTGGGACAGGATCTCGACGGCCGCGCCGATCAATACGCCTTGGCGGCCACCGCTTTTCACCTGCTGGCGGGACGCTCGCCGTTCCACCACTCCAACGCCGCCGTCGTCATCAGCAAGCACCTGTCCGAACCGCCCCCGCGCCTTGGAAATTCACGTCCCGATCTGGCGCGGCTCGACGACGTCATGGTCAGGGGCCTGGCCAAGGACCCCGCCGCGCGCTTCTCGACGTGCGGCGAGTTCGCCGCAGCCCTCACCGACGCGGCCCGCCCACCGGCACCGCAGGCCCCTCCCCCGCCCCGGCCACCCGAGCGGCCTCGACCACCCGTGGCGCCCCCGGCTCAGCCGGCGCCTGCCCCCGCGCAGTTCGCCGCCCCGGTGCAACGCCAGGCACCGCCGCAGCCCCAGGTCTTTCAGCCACGTCCACGCCAGAAACGCGGCGTCGCAACCATTCTCGTCCCCGTCGTGGCGGCGGTGCTGTTCCTCGCGTCCGCGGTGTTCGCGGTCACCCAGTTCGCACGCAGCACGCCTGCGGCCGCCGACACCCCGCAGTGGCAGCCCTACGTCGACACCGGAAAGGCATTCGCGCTCGCTCTGGTCATGGTGAACGCCGACACCGTCGACGCCGATGTGGACCGCGTCCTCGACGGCGCGACCGGCGAGTTCCGCGACGGCCTGGAGCGTGGCGCGGCGAAGATGAAGAAGGACACCGCCGACGAGGGCAAGCACACCGACGCAGAGGTGACCGGTGCCGGCGTCGAGTCGTTCGACCCCGACGCCGGTGAGGCGAAGGTTCTGGTCAGCCTGACCACCAAGACCACCAACAACACGCACGCGCCGCGCGAGGACGCGCTGCAACGACTCGCGGTGACCGTCGTCGACACCGGTGGCGCCTACAAGGTCTCCGACGTGGAGTTCGTGGACTGATGCGACGCGGCGCCGGATGGTGGGTGATGGTGGCGGTCCTCGCCGTGGGCGCGGTGGCCGCGCTCGGTCTGGGCCTGTGGCAGATGTCTGAGAAGAACCGTCCGGCACCAGTGCTGGTGGCCGATCAGGCCGCGGCCCGCGACGAGGTCACGCGGTTCGTCTCGGACAATCTGGAAAAGCTGCTCAGCTACACCCCCAGGACCGACGACACCGACATCGCCGACCTGGCATCGGTGTTGTCCGGCAAGGCCGCCGACACCTATCGCGACGACATGCGCACCAAGCTGTCGGTCGCACGCACCAACGGCGTCACCCAGACGTCCACCATCCGCCAGACGGCGGTGGAGAGCCTCACCGACGACACGGCCGCGGTGCTGGCCTTCGTCGATCAGACCGTGGCGTCCACGGGCAACCAGACCAGATCGCAGTCCGGATACGCCATGCGGGTCGGGCTGCGGAAATCCGGCGGCGCGTGGACCATCGAGGCGCTGGAACCCCTGTAGGCGTCACTGCGCGCCGTGGAACACCGCCTCGACGTTGTTGCCGTCGGGGTCGCGCACGAACGCACCGAAGTAGCCCGGGTGGTACTCGGGCCACCGTCGCGGCGCGTGCAGCGACTCGGCGCCCAGCTCCAGCGCGGCGTCGTAGAACGCCTGGACCGCATCGACACCGGAGGCCTTGAACGCGATGTGCACCTCGCGGTTGGGCCCGGCCACGTTGCCCGCGCCGGCGTCGGCGATCCAGAAGTCGGGGTGACCGTCGGCGCCGTATCCGATGGCCACGTCGAAATCCATCTGACGGGTGTAGCCCAGAACCCCCAGCACCTTGTCGTAGAACGTTTTCGACTTCTCGAAGTCGACGCAGTTGATGCCGAAGTGATCGATCACGGCTCGAATCCTGCCACGCCGCAGCGACACTGATGGCCGATTCCCGGGCATGTGCGGCACGCCGCGTCGTACGTTGGACAGATGAGCCATGCATTCGATCTCGTGATCCGCGGCGGCACCATCGTCGACGGCCTCGGCGGCGAACCGTTCGTCGGCGACGTCGCGGTGCGTGACGGCGTCATCGTGAAGGTCGGTGAGGTCGCCGGGACCGGCGCCCGCGAGATCGACGCGGCCGGCCTACTGGTGACGCCCGGCTTCGTGGATCTGCACACGCATTACGACGGGCAGGCGATCTGGTCGGACCGGCTCAACCCGTCGTCGTCGCACGGTGTCACCACCGCGGTGATGGGCAACTGCGGGGTGGGGTTCGCGCCGTGCCGCGCCGAGGACCACGACGTGCTGGTCGATGTGATGGCCGGCGTGGAGGACATTCCCGGCGTGGTCATGACCGAGGGGCTGAACTGGCACTGGGAGACCTTTCCCGAGTACCTCGACGCGCTGGCCGCTCGTCGTCTCGACATCGATGTGGCCGCGTACCTGCCGCACTCGCCGCTGCGGGTGTACGTCATGGGCCAACGCGGCGCCGACCGTGAACCGGCCACCGCCGACGACCTGGCCAGGATGCGTGCGCTGGCCCGCGAGGCCATCGAGGCCGGGGCGCTGGGATTCGCGTCGTCGCGGTTGGCGACCCACCGCACCGAGGGCGGCAGGCAGATCCCGAGCTTCGAGGCCGCTTACGAGGAGATCCGCGAGATCGCGCGCGGCATCGCCGACGGTGGCGGCGGGTTGATCCAGTTCGTGCCCGACATTCCGGCCGGCGGGTATCAAGCTGTGCTGCAACAGGTTTTCGACGCGGCCGGCGAGACCGGGTTGCCGGTGACGTTCAGCCTGCTGGTGCTCAACGCCGGGGAACCGCTGTGGCGGGAGGCCATGGAGATGGTCGAGAAGGCCAACACGTCGGCGTCCTCGGCGGCGCCTCGGGTCACCGCGCAGGTGTTCCCTCGCCCGATCGGCCTGATGATCGGCCTGGAACTGTCGGCCAATCCGTTCGTGCTGTACCCGAGCTACCAGGAGATCGCCGGGCTGCCGCTGCCCGAACGCGTCGCTCAGATGCGCAAACCCGCAGTGCGCGAACGGATCCTGGCCGACAAGCCGGGCGGGGCGCCGGCCAACCCGCTGGTGTACCTGGCGCAGGCATGGGACTGGATCTTCCCGCTGGGCCCCGACGCGAACTACGAGCCCGACCGGTCGCAGAGCATCGCGGCCCGTGCCAGGGCGCACGGCGTCACGCCCCTGGAGGAGGCGTACGACCTGCTGCTCGAAGACGACGGGCACGCGATCCTGCTCGGCGCGCTGGCCAACTTCTACGACAACTCGCTGGACACCGTCGGCGACCTGATGACCCGTGAGGACGTGGTCCTCGGGCTCGGTGACGGCGGTGCGCACTACGGAATGATCTGCGACTCAAGCTTTCCCACGTACCTGCTGGCGTACTGGGCGCGTGACCGGGCCGAGGGGCGGATGTCGGTGCCGCAGGCCATCCGGCAGCTGACCTCGGTGCCCGCACAGGTCGCGGGGCTGGCCGACCGTGGCCGCATCGCCGTCGGGTTCAAGGCCGACCTCAACGTCATCGACCATGATGCGCTGCTGCTGCACAAACCCGTCGTCACCTACGACCTGCCCGCCGGGGGACGGCGCCTGGACCAGAGCGCCGACGGCTACGTCGCCACCGTCGTGTCCGGCGAGGTGATCGCCGAGAACGGTGTGCCCACCGCGGCCCGTCCGGGCCGGTTGGTCCGTGGGCGCCAATCCGCACCGGCCTGACAGGTACGGAAACTATCCTCGCCACATGAGCGTGAAAGTGGATCTCAAGCAGCTGGCCGACAAGCTGACGGACTACACGTTCGCCTACCTCGTCACGGTCGACGACAACTACCACGCGCACACCGTGGCGTGTGATCCTCGGGTGGTGGACGGCGTCATCGAGGTGGGGTCGCTCGGAGATCGCACTCGCAGAAATCTCGCCGTGCACGACAACGTCACCCTGATCTGGCCGCCACGCAGCCCCAGTGGGTTCTCGCTGATCGTCGACGGTCAGGCGCGTGCCGGCGCCACCGACGACGCCCCGCCGCAGATCGTGCCTGCCCGCGCGGTTCTGCACCGCAAGCGGTCCACCGGGTCCGGGCCGACGGCCGCGAGCATCGACGACTGTGTGGTGTTGAGCGAGAACTAGCGCCGAACGTGGGGCCTGTGCACGCTTTTCGGCCCAGTTCCGTGCACGAGGCCCACGGTCGGCTCAGATCGGGCATCCCGCGGCGCGCAGCTTGGCTCGCACGCGCTCGACCACGACGTGCGGCCGCGACAGCATCTCGGCGCTGACACGCACCACCACCCACCCGGCCTCTTCCAGCAGGGCGATCCGATCGATGTCCCACGACCGCTGCCGACGGTCTGACCAGTGCTGCACGCCGTCGTACTCGACTGCCACTTTCCACTCCGGCCATCCCATGTCGACGCGGATGCGCAGGTCGCGGAACTCGATCTGGGTCTGCGGCACGGGCAAGTCCCCCACGCACCAGGACCAGGCGCAACCTGCTCTCCTGCGGAGATTCGGCGCCGCCGTCCACCAACGGGAGCAGCGCGCGCAATCGCGCGACGCCGCGGGCACCCGGATGCGCGTCAGCCACCGCGAGCACGTCGGCGGGCTTGATCCCGGTCGCGTTGAGCAGGGCATCCACCAGCGGCACCGCGTCGCCGGCGCGATGGAGGCGGCCCAGGTCGAACGCGGTGCGCGCCGGGGTCGTGGCATCCATCCCGGCGACCAGGCACGTCTCGCCCGATGCGAGTGTCCAGGAGTGCGCGACGATGCCCGGCGGCGCATGCCGGTCCGGCCGGATGATCTCGGCGGGTAGCTCAGGTCTCAGCCATCGCGTGCCGAGCACGGCGGCCGCCGAGGTTCCGGCGAGGGGCGCCCGCGTTGCCAACCATGCCGCCTCGGCGCGGATGCGGGCTGTCACCTCCAGGTCGCGGGGAATGTAGACGTCGCGGTAGAGCGCTGTGTAGTGGCGCTGCAGTCCCCGCCGGGTGAGAGCACCACTGCGCACTGCCACGCTTCCGATGAAGGGTTCCATGCCCGCACGCTCGCCAGAGCCACCGACGAACGTGGGCCTCGCGCACGGTTTTCGGGCTCGACCTGTGCATAGAACCCACGCTGGGGATAAAGAAAAGCCCCGGCGCGCCAAGCGCGCCGGGGCCTCTCTTGAGTCTGGACTCAGAAGTCCATGCCACCCATGCCACCGGTCGGGTCGCCCGCAGGTGCGGCGGCCTTCTCCGGCTTGTCGGCGACAACAGCCTCGGTGGTGAGGAACAGAGCCGCGATCGACGCAGCGTTCTGCAGCGCCGAGCGGGTGACCTTGACCGGGTCGGCAACGCCGGCGGCCAGCAGGTCCTCGTACTCACCGGTCGCGGCGTTCAGGCCGTGACCCGCGGGCAGGTTCGACACCTTCTCGGCGACGACGCCCGGCTCCAGACCACCGTTGAGGGCGATCTGCTTCAGCGGGGCCGACAGCGCGACGCGCACGATGTTGGCGCCGGTCGCCTCGTCACCGGTGAGCGACAGCTCCTCCAGCGACGGAGCCGACTGCAGCAGGGCCACGCCGCCACCGGCGACGATGCCCTCCTCGACGGCGGCCTTGGCGTTGCGCACGGCGTCCTCGATGCGGTGCTTGCGCTCCTTGAGCTCCACCTCGGTGGCAGCACCGGCCTTGATGACCGCAACACCGCCGGCCAGCTTGGCCAGGCGCTCCTGCAGCTTCTCGCGGTCGTAGTCGGAGTCGCTGTTCTCGATCTCGGCGCGGATCTGCGCGACGCGGCCCTGGATGGCCTCGGCGTCGCCGGCACCCTCGACGATCGTGGTCTCGTCCTTGGTCACGACGACCTTGCGGGCCTTGCCCAGCAGCGAGACGTCAGCGGTCTCCAGGGACAGGCCGACCTCTTCGCTGATGACCTGACCACCGGTGAGGATGGCCATGTCCTGCAGCATCGCCTTGCGGCGGTCACCGAAGCCGGGGGCCTTGACGGCGACCGACTTGAAGGTGCCGCGGATCTTGTTGACCACCAGGGTCGACAGGGCTTCGCCCTCGACGTCCTCGGCGATGATCAGCAGCGGCTTGCCGGACTGGATGACCTTCTCCAGCAGCGGCAGCAGGTCCTTGACGGTCGAGACCTTCGAGCTGACCAGCAGGATGTAGGGATCCTCGAGGACCGCTTCCTGACGCTCGGCGTCGGTCACGAAGTAACCCGAGATGTAGCCCTTGTCGAAGCGCATACCCTCGGTGAGCTCGAGCTGCAGGCCGAAGGTGTTGGACTCCTCGACGGTGATGACACCCTCGTTGCCGACCTTGTCCATGGCCTCGGCGATCAGGTCGCCGATGGACTGGTCACCGGCGGAGATACCGGCGGTGGCAGCGATCTGCTCCTTGGTCTCCACCTCCTTGGCGGACTTCAGCAGGGTCTCGGTGACCTTCTCGACGGCCTTCTCGATGCCGCGCTTCAGGCCGAGCGGGTTGGCGCCGGCAGCGACGTTGCGCAGGCCTTCACGAACCAGGGCCTGAGCCAGGACGGTGGCGGTGGTGGTGCCGTCGCCTGCGACATCGTCGGTCTTCTTGGCGACCTCTTTGACGAGCTCAGCACCGATCTTCTCGTAGGGGTCCTCGAGCTCGATCTCCTTGGCGATGGACACACCATCGTTGGTGATCGTGGGGGCGCCCCACTTCTTCTCAAGGACGACGTTGCGACCCTTGGGGCCCAGCGTCACCTTTACCGCGTCGGCGAGGCTGTTGAGGCCCCGCTCGAGGCCGCGACGGGCCTCTTCGTCATACGCAATTGTCTTAGCCATTGCGAAGTGTTCCTCCGGATTGGGGATCGCACGTTCGGTGGTCAGGTGCAGTGCCCGCGACGGACGGCTGGGGGTGTGCTCCCGCAGGTGCGGCCCCGGCCTCACCGTCCCGACCTAGCACTCACGAATCGAGAGTGCCAACTGCATTCTTAGCACTCGGACATGGCGAGTGCAAGGTTGTGGGGGTGCCCTCGATGCGCGCCGCCGGGGTTCGGCATCAGCACCGTTTCACCGCGACGGTACCGAAGCCGGCGCGACGCGAAGGCCGTCGAACACCACACCCGTCAGGTGCTCGGCGGCAGCGGCGTCGTAGGCCTGCATGGCCTGGCAGCCGACGAGGAGCGCCTTGACGTCGGTGGCGGTGACATCGCCACGCACCGTGCCCGCCCGCTGCGCGGCCCGCAGCAGCCCGCCGAGCATCTCCATGTATTCGTCCTCGGCGTCGGGAACCATGGTCTTGACGTCGATCCCGGCACCGGCGAGCGCTTCGACGAGCCCGCGGTCGGCGGCACCGCACTGCAGCACCATCAGCCGCAGGTAGTCGAACAGCGCCTCCCCCGGATCGCCGTCGGCGAGCAGGGCCCTCCCCTGACCGACCACCTCGCGGATGCGCTCGACGACGACGGCCCGGTACAGATCCTCTTTGGACGGGAAGTGCCGATAGACCGTGCCCGCACCGACGCCGGCCCGGCGGGCGATCTCGTCGATCGGGACCGCGAGCCCGTCTTCGGCGAACGCCTCATAGGCCACTTCCAGCACCCGGGCCCGGTTGCGGGCCGCATCGGCACGCATCGACATCACCTCATCACCACATCACCGTTGACAAAACGGGGCGCACGTTCCGTATAGTCGGGTCAACCGGGGCGCTCACTCCGGATACCGCTCACGAGGAGTCTCCCATGACCAAATGGACCACCGCCAGGATTCCCGATCAAACAGGCCGCGTCGCGATCGTCACGGGCGCCAACACCGGCCTGGGCCTCGAAACCGCAAAGGCGCTTGCCGCCAAGGGCGCCCATGTGGTGCTCGCGGTGCGCAATCTGGACAAGGGCAAGGCCGCGGTCGACTGGATCGCGCGCAGCGCGCCCACCGCAGACCTGGAGTTGCAGCAGCTCGACCTGGGGTCGCTGGCCTCGGTGCGCGCAGCCGCCGACGACCTCAAGGGCAAGTTCGACCGGATCGACCTGCTCATCAACAACGCGGGCGTCATGTGGCCACCGCGGCAGACCACCGAGGACGGTTTCGAGCTGCAGTTCGGCACCAACCATCTGGGCCACTTCGCGCTGACCGGCCTGCTGCTCGATCGCATGCTGACGGTGCCGGGCTCGCGCGTCGTCACGGTCAGCAGCCAGGGCCACCGCATCCTCGCGAAGATCCACTTCGACGATCTGCAGTGGGAACGCCGCTACAACCGGGTCGCGGCATACGGGCAGTCGAAGTTGGCCAACCTGCTGTTCACCTATGAGCTGCAGCGCCGCCTCACCGGTCACCAGACCACGGCCCTGGCCGCTCATCCGGGCGCGTCGAACACCGAACTCGCTCGCCACCTGCCTGGTCCCCTGGAGCGCCTCGTGACCCCGCTGGCGCAGGACGCCGCCCTCGGGGCGCTGCCGACACTGCGCGCCGCGACCGACCCGGGCGCCCTCGGTGGGCAGTACTTCGGCCCCGACGGGATCGGCGAGACGCGGGGCTACCCCAAGGTGGTGGCGTCCAGCGCCCAGTCGCACGACGCCGATCTGCAGCGCCGGCTGTGGGCGGTGTCCGAGGAACTCACGGGCGTGACGTTCCCCGTCGGCACGCAGTTGCAGCAGGCCTAGCCGAGGACGCCCTCGCGCTCGAGAATGGTTCGCACGGCGTCGATCTCGCTGCTCTCCAGCGGGAGCAGCGGATCGGCGCACCGCGGCGTGTCGATGACACCGCGCAAGTACTGGGCGGCCTTGAACGCGCCGAGCGCACCCGCGGTGAAGCCGATCCGGCTGCGGTCCGCGACGTCGACGATCGCGAAGATGCGCCGCAGCCGCTCCTGTTCGGACGCCGCGGTGGCCCAGTCGCCGGCACGCGCGGCCTGGCGGATCCGGACGTAGCCGTGCGGGTCGACGTTGGCCAGGCCAGGCACCGCGCCGTGTGCACCCAGGTTCAGCGCCACATCGGTCATGGTCTCCGACCCGGTGAACACCCGCAGCCCCGTGTCGGCGTTCGCCGCCAGGTGAGCACGGAATCCGTCCAGGTCACCGCTCGAATCCTTGAGCGCGGCAACGGTTTTCTCGCCCGCGAGCTGCGCGACGACGGATCGCGTCAGCGGTGAGTGGGTGGCGCTGGGAATGTCGTAGGCCACCACGGGTACGTCGACCGCAGCGGCGATCAGCCGGTAGTGCCGGATCACCTCGTCGGCATGCGGTGCGACGTAGAACGGCGGCGTCGCCACGACGGCGTCGGCACCGGCTTTCTGGGCCGCGAGAGCGTGGTCGACGACCCGCGCCGTGCCGGTGTCGATGATGCCCCCGAGCACCGGCACCTGACCCGACGCCGCACCGGCGGCGACCTGGATAGCCTTGGCGCGTTGGGCGTCCGACAGCAACGCCACCTCACCCGAGGACCCACAGACGAAGAGTCCGTCGACGCCTGCGTCGAGCAAAAACCCGCACAGACGTTCCAGCGACGCGGTGTCGACGTCGCCGTCGGCCGTGAGCGGTGTGGTCAGCGGCGGGATGATGCCCGCCAGATCTGAGGTCAATTCTCGGGTCATACCGAAACCCCCTCTTCCTTCTCGAGATCCTTCGGGGCGAACCGCCGGGGTATGTCGAAGCCGACGAGGATGGCCACCAGGGTGGTGAAGCTCAATGTGAGCACCATCAGTGCGTTGCCCAGGCCGATCGATTCCGCGATGGACGCACCCGCGATGGGCGCGACCGCACCACCCAAAGCACCTATGTTGTAACAGAATCCGAGCGAACTCGCCCGCACGTTGACCGGTAGGTGGTCGGACAGGAACTTCGGCAGCAGCCCTGAGATGCCCTGGCTGGTGAACTGCAGCCCGAAGATCAGCACCCACAGCCACACGATGTGCGCACCGTCGAGGGCGAACACCGGCACCACGAACGCCAGGGAGATCACCAGCCCGAGCACGTAGGTGCGCCGGGTACCCAACCGGTCGGCGATCACGCCCGAGATCACCGATCCCGCAGCGTATCCCAGGCCGGCCCACAACAGGACACGGCTCACCTGGGCGGGGTCGAAGTGCAGTTCGGTCTTGAGATAGGTGGGCAGCAGCGATTGTGTCGGCCAGGAGTACAGGAACGCGGCCAGGACGGTCACGACGAGCATGACGAACATCGGCGTGAGCGTCCCGGCGATCTGACGCGCGAGTGCGTAGAAGCAGGCCGCGGCGATCACCGCGAGCGGCCAGACACCCAGGCCGGTGACGGTGCGGCTGAAGATGAGTACCAGTACCGCGACCGCGACAACGGTGACGCCGATGTTGAGTTGTCGCCTGCCGCCGCTGAACAACAGCTGCATGGTGGTGCGGGTTGCCCCGCTGCGGCCGACGCTGCTCTGCCATTCCTGGGCCTCGGGCAGGGTGCGCCGCATCCACCATGCGACGAACGCGGGCACCAGGCCGATGAAGAACATCCACCGCCATCCGAGATGCGGAACCACCACCGCGTACAGCTGACTGGCCAGCACCACACCGATCGGATAGGCCGACAGCAGCGCGCCGCTGGCCCGGTTGCGGAATCGCTTGGGCCAGGACTCCATCGCGTACGTCACGCTGGAGGCGTACTCGCCGGCCATGCCGAGGCCGACGATCGCGCGGAAGACGAACAACGACCAGTACCCCCACGACAGACCGCACAGGAAGCTGCCGATCGAGAAGCACAGGATGCTGATGACCATCGCGGGTTGCCGGCCGAACCGGTCGCCGATCGCGCCGAGCAGCAGGCCCCCGAACCAGCGGGACACGAAGGCCGCGCTGACCAGGGTCGACGCGGTCACCAGGTCGAGGTCGAATTCGTCGGCGACCTCGGTGAGGACGAGCGTGATGAGCAGGAAGTCGAAGCCATCGAGGAGGTAGCCCAGCCACGCAGCGAAGAACTGTTTCCATTGCGTGGGGGTCAGCGATTCCTCACCGGCTCTGGAGTTGGCCATGGCGCCCCTGACTTATGGGATATCAGATATGTGGTGTCCAGGCGGACGCTACTCCATGACCCAGGTCACATCAAGAGGGTTCGTCGGCTCCGTCCGCGAGCGGACTCTTCACTTCGTCCGCGAGCGGACTGTTCACCTCGTCCGCGAGCGGACTGTTCACTTCGGCGTCGAGGCTGCGCTGCAGATCCTCGAAGTGCCGGGCCACGGCGTCGGTCATCGCGGCACGGTCGCCGGAGCGCAGCGCGTCGACGATCGCGGCATGATCCTCGGCGGTGGGGCGTCGCAGGTCCAGAACGATGCGGTCCGACGCACGCCGGAAGATGCTCCAGAAGACGTCGATCAACTGCAGCACGAACGGATTGCCGAGTGGCGCGAAGAGCGCCTGGTGAAACGCCTGATCGACCTCGGCGGGCACCCGCCCGTCGACGGTGTGCGCTCGCATCTGCTCGACCAGATCGTCGAGGCGGTCGAGGTCCTCGGCCGTGATCACCCTGGCGACCTCGCACACCAGGCCCTCCTCCAGGGCACGGCGCGCCTGCAGGAGTTGGCGCAGCGGGACGTTGTCGGCCTGCAGCCCGTACGGCAGGTGCTCGATGAGCGGACCGAAACTGAACGCGCCGACGAACAGGCCCCTCCCCCGCCGCACCTCGACGACGCCGTGCGCTTCCAGACGGCGCAGCGCCTCACGCACCGAGGTCTTGCCGACGTCGAGCAGGGTCGCCAGCTCACCCTCGGACGGCAGGGCATCACCCGGCTTGAGACCGTGTTCGACGATGTAGTCGCGGATCGCGTCGCCGACCTCGCGCGACAGCAGTGCCCTCATGCGCCCTCCTGACGTCACCAGCCAGCGTTCTGATATCTGCTAGGTTATCCGCCGCCCCGAACGACCGCCCGCGGCCAGGCTGGTCACCGCCGACTCGTTCGGCAGGGTCAAGTACCAATCTGGCTCTACGACTGGCGGTAGTAGAGCCGATGGAAATCAGGGCGATTTTCCCTACGCGCCGCCCGGGCGCATTCATGGCTTCCGCAACGAGGCCGACGCCCCGACATCGTTGCTGATGTTGTTTTCACCCGGTGCGCCACGTGAGGCGTATTTCGTCGGTTTCGAGCACCTCGCCGATCTGACCGGTGAGGAACGCGCCCGCTGGTTCATCGCGCACGACAACTTCTTCATTTGGGGAACCAGCGAATCACGCTGCATCACAACCGTATCGGAGTCCGACGGTGACCCGAATCGGCATCACCTGCCATGTTCATATGTGTTTCCTATGAGCTTCGGGGAGACCCGCCGTCACGTACATAGGGTTGGCACATCGGCGGTCGTCCGCGTGACATCGCCGACGTCAGGAGGAGAGCACGTGACGACACACGAAACGCACGACACCGCTGAAGCACTTGCGTGGCAGATCCGACGACGCACGTTCATCGGCGCCTCGATCACGGTCGGCGGTGCGATGACCCTGCCGCTGCTCGCGAGTTGTTCCACCCAAGATGTTGAACCCCAAGCAGAATCGACCACAGTACGGATGAGCATCAACGGCGAGCAACGTGTGGTCGACGTCGACAACCGCACCTCGCTGCTGGACATGCTGCGTGAACGCGTCGGGCTCACCGGCACGAAAAAGGGCTGCGACCAAGGCGCATGCGGTGCCTGCACCATCCATCTCAACGGAGAACGTGTGGTGTCGTGCCTGACCCTGGCGGTCATGCACGACGGGGCCGAGATCACCACGATCGAGGGCCTGGAAGACAACGGCCGCCTGCATCCGTTGCAGCAGGCGTTCATCGACCGCGACGCGCTGCAGTGTGGCTATTGCACGCCAGGCCAGATCATGTCGGGCGTCGCGTGCATCCGGGAGGGCCACGCCAATTCACCCGAGGAGATCCGAGAATCGATGAGCGGCAACATCTGTCGCTGCGGAGCCTACGTCAACATCGTCGACGCGGTGGCCGCCGTCGCACGTCAGGGGGAATGAGCCGTGCATCCGTTCACCTTCACCAAGGCCGCCGACGAACGATCGGCCCTCAACGCCGCCGGATCGGGCGGCCGCTACGTCGCGGGCGGCACCACCCTTGTCGACCTGATGCGGGAAACCGTCGAGCGACCGGAATCCCTCGTCGACATCAACGCGCTGCCGTACCGCGCGATCGACGTGACCCGCGACGGGTTACGCATCGGGGCACTCGTGCGGATGTCCGAACTGGCCGCGCATCCCGTCGTCCGCACCGAATATCCCGTCATCGCAGAGGCGTTGAACCTCAGCGCGTCCGCTCAGCTGCGGAACATGGCCTCCATCGGAGGCAATCTGATGCAACGGCCACGCTGCCTGTACTTTCGCGATGTCACGTCCGCGTGCAACCGCCGCGAACCGGGAAGCGGTTGTCCGGCGATCGGCGGGCGCAACCGCACGCACGCCATCCTGGGCACCAGTGACCAGTGCGTGGCCACCCACCCGTCCGATCTCGCGGTCGCGCTGACCGCACTCGACGCACGGGTGGTGCTGCGGGACACCGACGGAGAGAACATTGTTCGCCTCGCGGATTTCTACCGTGTGCCCGGGACTACGCCCGAGCAGGAGCACAACATGAGGCCGGGTCAGTTGATCACCGCTGTCGAGGTTCCCGCGACACCGGCACGCCGGTCCGGATATCTCAAGGTGCGCGACCGTACGTCGTACGAGTTCGCGATCTGTTCGGCCGCGGTGGCGCTCGACATACAGGGCTCGACGATCCGGTCGGCGCGCGTGGCGGCGGGCGGCGTGGGCACGGTGCCGTGGCGCCTGCCCGCGGTGGAGCGCGCGCTGGCCGGCAGGCCGGCAACCGCGGACGCCATCCGCGCCGCGGCCGACCTGTCCGCCGAAGGCGCACGGCCGTTGTCGGAGAACGGATTCAAGGTGGAACTGCTCAAGCGCACCGTCGCCCGTGAGCTCGAGACCATCGCGGGTGTGCAATGACCGCCCCGCAGGCCACACCGGCACTTGCCGGACGTGCGGTGCCCCGTGTCGACGGACGCCTCAAGGTGACCGGGCAGGCACGCTACGCCGCCGACGCCGAGGTTCCCGACACGCTGTTCGCCGTGCTGGTCGGCGCCACCGTGGCTCGTGGCGCGGTGGACACCGTCCACACCGACGCGGCGAGGCGGGCGCCTGAGGTGGTCGATGTCATCACCGACTTCGACGGTCTGACATTGAAATACGATCCGCAGCAGGTCTGCGCGTTCGGGCAGGCCGTGGCCGTCGTGGTCGCGACCACGCTCGAGGCAGCGACCCACGCCGCATCCCTTGTGGCGGTCCGCTACTCGACACAACCGCAGCTGACCGACATGGACGCTCCAGACGCCTCCGACCAAAACCCGACTCCCACACGGGATTACTCGCGCGGCGACGCCGACGCGGCACTGCGCGGGTCGGCCGTGGTGACCGACCTGCGCTGTTCGATGGAACGCAACAACCACAATCCGATGGAGATCAACGCGGTCGTGGCACGGTGGGAGGGCGATCGTCTGACGGTGTGGGACAAGGTGCAATCCGTCAGCGGGGCCCGCCAGCAGTACGCCGACGCGCTGGGCGTGCCGGCGGAGAACGTCCGTGTCATATCGCCGTTCGTCGGCGGTGCCTTCGGCAACGCCGGCCAGGTGTGGCCGCATCAGGCCATCGCGGCACATGTGGCGCGCCGCGTCCGGAGGCCGGTCAAACTGATGCTGACCCGGAGGCATCTGTACGCCGTCACGGGATACCGGCCACGCAACCGGCAGCGGCTCGCGATCGGTGCCGACCGCTCGGGCCGCATCACCGCCATCGTGCACGAAGGCGCTGTGGAGGTGTCCCGGTACAGCCCGTACGTCGACAACGTGACCGGCGCGGCGAGTTACATGTATCAGGCGCCCAACATGCGTTCGGCGTTGCGCACTGTCGAACTCGACGTCCACCCCGGCAATCAGATGCGCGGCCCGGGGCACCTTTCGGGCAACTTCGCGCTGGAGTCTGCGATGGACGACCTCGCGCACCGGCTCGCGATGGACCCGATCGAACTGCGAGTACGCAACGAACCCACACGCGATCAGACGGACAATCTACCGTTCTCCAGCCGTCGGCTCACCGAGTGCCTGCGATCAGGAGCAGCGGCGTTCGGGTGGTCGCGACGCAATCCCGTGCCCCGCTCGGTGCGGGAGGGCCGACAGCTCATCGGGTTGGGCGTGTCGGCGGCCAGCTTCGTCACGCTCGTCAGTCCGTGTGCCGCATCGGCACGGGTTCGTAACGACGGCACCGTCGAGATCCTGTGCGGCGCGAGCGATATCGGTCCCGGTACCTATACCGCGATGAGCCAGGTCGGCGCCGACGCGCTCGGTGTCGCGCTGCATCGCGTGCGGTTCCAGTTGGGTGACAGCGCCTTACCGGTGGCTCCGGCCCAGACCGGATCCCGGCTGATGGCCAGTGCGGGCTCGTCGATCCACAACGTGGGGATGATGCTGCGCGACCGGTTCGTGCGCATGGCCGTCACCGATCCCGGGTCGCCGTTGCACGGGCTGGCGCCCGCGGACGTCGAGGTGGCCGACGGCCGCATGGCCGCGCGCGGCGAACCCGCCCGCGGCGAGCGGTACGAGGAGCTGCTGCGCCGTCGCCGCCTCGACGAACTGTCCGCCGAGCTGGAGTGGACGCCGGACGGCCCGCACGACAGGTTCTCGATGCATTCTTTCGGCGCGGTCTTCGCAGAAGTCGCGGTCGACGAGGCACTGGGCACGGTGCGCGTGCGACGGATGTTCGCGAGCTACGACGCCGGGCGCATCGTGAACCCGATGCTGGCGCACAGCCAGGCCATCGGCGGCATGGTGATGGGCATCGGGGCGGCGCTGCTCGAGGCGACTCACCTCGATCACCGCGACGGACGGATCGTCAACGCCAACATGTCCGACTACCTGGTGCCGGTCAACGCCGACGTGCCCGACCTCGACGCGGAGTTCCTGCCGGGCGAGGATCTGATCGCCGACCCGATCGGCGTGAAGGGGATCGGCGAGTTGGTGGTGGTCGGGATACCCGCGGCGGTCGCCAACGCCGTCTTCAACGCCACCGGACGCCGGATGACCGATCTGCCGATCACCCTCGACAAGTTGATGTGATCGCGCACTCCACGCAGACCATTTGCTGTTCTTCGACAGTCGGTACACGTTTCCCGCGGGGCGCATTGGACGCCGCTCCTCGGCGGGTTGACATCAGCTATCGGACGCCCGCTCCGACAGGAGTGGGCGTCCGTGTCGCGCGACGGCGTTGACCGCGCCCATAGAACGTGTTCTAACCTGCCGCCGCCACTCGTGGGAGACCGCTGCCACTTTTGTTGCGCTTCGAAAGATTCCTCGACGCAAGAAAGGCCCGTCAGCGGCGTCGCAGATCTTGGTTATCGCAGTTCAAATCATATTCCGTCGCGGCAATCCGTCGCGGACGCGCCCGTCGGATCATGATCAATTTCGTTGCAATCGCTTGAAGTTTTCCCCGTGAATGCTGTTAGCTCGCTCTCACTTATTGACGATCGTGTCATCCATCACAGCTCAGCGATAAGGAGAAATGTGGCGAAGCACAGAGCAGCGAGAGCTCGCGGCGAACGGAGCCTGTCACGTCCGATTGCGTCGGCCGGCCTGGTGAGCGTCGCATTTGCGGGCGCCGGCGTCATGCTGCTGTTGGGGCCGGATTCGCCGACCATGCGATCGGTGACCGCGGACGTGCAACTCCTCAGCACCGAAGGTTCCACGAGCGACGGTGCGTCGAACTCGCCATCAGCCTCCGGTGGCGCCACCACCGCCGGTAACGGGTCTTCGACCGGCAGCGCCGACCGGCCGCGCCACTTCCGGCCGGGAGCAACGGGCGCGAACGGGACGCCCCGAATCGGTACGCCACGGCACAACAGGCCCTCCGACGCACCGCGGACCAGGGTCGGAAACCACCGCAGCGATCGCCAGTCCGCCGAGCAGACGCCCAGTGAGACCACAAGGGACAGAAACTCATTCGGCACTCCGCGGCATCCGAGCCTCAAGCAGGTGCACGAGCGTCTCCGCGAGCGGGCAGGTGAGGTCCGAAAGACCCTCAGCGATTTCGCCGAGGGCGCCGGACTCAAACCCTCCGACACCGACGACGCCAGAAGCCCGCTGCGCAAGCCCAAGTTCCCGGCAGCCCTCGCGCCCGAGTCGCCGCTGCCGGACCTGAAACCCAGATGGGAACGGCCCACCACTGCACCGGATTCCGAGACCCCGAGCATCACGCAGCCTCAGGGCCGCGACACCGCCGCCGATCCGGTCGAGCAGCAGGCCACCTCGACAAACACGACCGATCAGCCCACCAGCGACTCGCTCGGCGCACAACCGACTGCGCAGGTCGCCCGGCAGGTGCAAGCACCGGCCACCGACCCGGCGCCCGCGGCACCCTCACTTCGGCCGATCAGCGGCTTGCTGTCCGTCGTCACGCTCGGCACCACGCTGATCCCGAACGCACCGACCGAACCTGCTGACATGCCCGGTGTCTGGGCGGTGATGGCGTGGGTGCGCCGTCAGCCGATGTACTCCGACCCCGCGATGCGCACCACGGTGAACCCGCAGGCACAGCTGCCGGTTCCCACCGTGGCGTCGGCGGTGCTCGACCCCACCCAGATCGTCAACTGGCTCATCTACCAGCCGTTGCACGCTGCGGGACAACAGTTCTGGGTGGTCAGCCCCATCGGGTCCACACTCGGCGGCGTCATCAACACCATCTCCGGCCAGTACCTGATCGGCAACGGCGTCAACGGAACCGCCGACAACCCCAACGGCGGCAACGGCGGTCTGCTGTTCGGCGACGGCGGCCACGGATACGACGGCAGCGCAGCCGGTCTGGCGGGCGGCAACGGCGGCAATGCCGGCCTGTTCGGCAACGGCGGCAACGGCGGCGTCGGATGGGCCGGGCTGGACGGCGGAAACGGCGGCAGCGGTGGCCTGCTCATGGGCATCGGCGGTGCCGGTGGCGCCGGCGGCGCGGCGCTCGGCGGCATCCTCGCGGGTACCGGCGGCAACGGCGGAAACGCGAACGGTTGGCTGTTCGCGATCGGCGGCAACGGCGGCGCGGGCGGAAAGGGCCTCGCTGGCGCGACCGGTGCTGCCGGTGACTGGAACATTGACCACGGCAACGGTTTCGGAAACGGCGGTAACGGCGGCGTCGGCAGTGGCGGAGGCAACGGCGGCAACGGCGGCAACGCCACCGGCTTCTTGTTCGCCAGCGGCGGAAACGGTGGAACCGGCGGACAGAGCGGGGACGGCGGCACCGGCGGCGTCGGGGCCGACGGCACCTCGGCCCATGTCGACGGCGGGACCGGCGGCACGGGCGGAACGGGCGGCGGCACCGGGGGCACCGGCGGGATCGGTGGCACCGGTGGCGGGCTCTTCGGCCTGTTGGGCCACAGCGGCTCGACGGGTGCCGCAGGAGCCGCCGGCAACGGCGGTGACGGCGGCAACGGCGGATTCGGCTACGTGCTGATCTCGGGTCCCAACGTCACCGCCGGGTCCGAGACCCGCGGCGGGGCAGGCGGTGCCGGTGGCACCGGCGGGCAGTCCACGGCCGCCGGGCCCGGCAAGGGCGGCGGCGGTGGTGGCGGCGGTGGCGGCGCCATCCTGGTCGGGGCCAACGGCGGAACCGTCGACGGCAACGCCATCGGCGGCAACGGCGGCAACGGCGGCAACGGTTCGACGACTGCCGCGGGCGGCACCGGCGGCACCGGCGGAACCGGCCGGCTCATCGCCGAAGGCACAGGCAGCACCGCCGAGGGCACCGCGCGCGGTGGCGACGGTGGCAACTCGACCGGAACCGGTATCGGCGGCAACGGCGGGATCGGCTCGGTGTACGCCTACGGCAACAACGGCGCCGTGGGCGGCACCGCGACCGGCGGCCGTGGCGGCGACGGAATCGACGGCGGCACGGGCGGCGCCGGTGGCATGGGCGAGATCTACTCAGGTGCCGACGGCTCGGCCACCGGAATCTCCGCCGGCGGTGACGGCGGCTCGGCCAGCGGTGCGGACAGCCTGGGCGGCAGGGGTGGAACGTCGTGGGTTCAGGCGGGCTACGGCCCCACCACCGGTGGTAAGGCGAGCGGTACCGCCAAGGCAGGCCACGGCGGCAAGGCGTCCGACGGCGGTAAGGGCGGCAACGGCGGCGACGCCCTGGTGATGGCGGCCGGGGCGACCGGCGTCGCCACCGGCAACACCGCGATCGGCGGCAACGGCGGCGCGGCCAGTGCGAACGGTGCAGTCGGCGGCAACGGCGGCTTCACCAACATCGCCGCCATCCACGGCTCGATCACCGACAGCTCGGCGACCTCCGGACACGGTGGCGCCGCTCAGGGCGGCAATGGCGGCAACGGCGGCAACGGCTGGGTCCAGGCCTACGACCCGAACGGCCCGGCGGGCACCACCATCGACAAGGGCAAGGCAGCCGGCGGCAACGGTGGCGACGGAGGCTTCAACGGCACCGGCGGGGCAATCGGCGGCCGGGGCGGCGATGGCGCGGGCGCCTCCGTGTGGAAGGCGAACGGTCAGCATTCGACCGGTCAGACCGACACGGGTGGCAACGGTGGCCGCGGCGGTGACGGCGGCACCTTCGTGAATGCCGGTGCGAACGGAAACGGTGGCGCAGGCGGCGCCGGTGGTGTCAGCGAGGGTGAGGGCGGCACCGGTGGTCACGGTGGTGACGGCGGCCGGGGCGGCGACGGCGCGCTCGGCGGCAACGGCGGGGCCGGCGGAGTCGGCTTCGGAAACGGCGGCAAGGGCGGCAACGGCGGAAACGGCGGCAACGGCGGCACGTACGTCGACCCATCGCACACCGGTGCCGGCGGCAACGGCGGCAACGGCGGCGCAGGCCGGATCCGGGTCAACAACGGAACCGCGACCGGCACGGCGACCGGCGGCAACGGCGGCAAGGGCGGCAACGGTGACGCCGACGGGCACAGGGGCGGCAAGGGCGGTGACGGCGGTGAGGCGCTGATCCGCGCGACCGTCATCGGCAGCAACGCCAGCGGCACCGCCACCGGCGGTGACGGCGGCAACGGCGGCACCCTCGGCGCCACCGGTGGCACCGGCGGCGCCGCGACGATCGTCGCCTACAACGTGGTTCAGGCGAATCCCCAGGCCAGCGGAACGGCCACGGGCGGCCACGGCGGCAACGGCTTCAACGGTGGTCACGGCGGCAACGGCGGCCAGGGCACCATCGAGGCCAACGGCCCGAGCGCCGTCGCCTCCGGCATCGGCGCCGGCGGTAACGGCGGTGACGGCATCGACGGCGGCTTGGGCGGCAACGGCGGAGACGGCGTCGTCAACACGACGGCGAACGCGGCCAATCCAGGCTCCGCGATCGGCACCGCGACCGGCGGTGCCGGCGGAAAGGCCACCGGCGCGGCCAGCCACGGCGGCAAGGGCGGAACATCCTGGGTCCAGTCGGGCTACGGCTCGACCCTCGGTGGCAACGCCACCGGCACGGCCACCGCGGGCAAGGGCGGCGAAGCCTCGAACGGCGGAATCGCGGGCAACGGCGGCAACGCGCTGGTGATGGCGGCCGGGACCACCGGCGTCGCCACCGGTAACACCGCCGTCGGTGGAGACGGCGGCGCGGCGACCGCGGCCGGTGCGACCGGCGGGGCCGGCGGCTTCAGCAACATCGCCGCGATCCACGGTGCCATCACCGACAGCACCGCGATCTCCGGACACGGCGGCGCCGGAAACGGTGGCAACGGCGGCAAGGGCGCCGACGGCTGGGTGCAGGCGTACGACCCGGCCGGCCCCGCGGGCAGCAAGATCGCCAACTCCTCGGCGGTGGCCGGCAACGGCGGCGACGGTGGTGTCAACGGCACCGGCGGAGCGACCGGCGGCAACGGCGGCGACGGCGGCAACACCAGCGTCTGGAAGTCGGGCGGCCAGACCGCCGACGGTGAGCACAACACCGGCGGCAACGGCGGCAACGGCGGCGACGGCAGCGAGCCGGGCCCGGGCGGCAACGGTGACGGCGGGGCCGGCGGCAACGGTGGCACCGGTGGCACCACCGCAGGCGGATCGGGGAACGGGGGCAACGGTGGAGACGGCGGCAACGGTGGTGCGGACGGCACCCCGGGCACCGCGGGTACCACCGGCGCCAACAACCCCTGATCACGGGCACGGCCGCGTAGATCCCCAGTAGGTACGGAAGCCTCGTACATCACACGATGTGCGAGGCTTCCTCTTTTGTCACATCCGTTTGCTCCGCACCGCCCGCGGCCCGGACGCCACCCCGACCGACCGGCTCAGCAACCTCGGGTGCACGCCTTCGCCGCACGAGAACTCAAGCCTTCCCGCGTGCGACACGCCCGGCCGGCTCCTGGCAAGATGCACTTCCGGAACGCCCTGGCCTAGACTGCATTCCGACGAAAGGAGTCCTCGGGTGCGGGCTGACTCGGCGCCCAGCACCCAGGCATTGCGGGGCTGGCAGCGCAAGGCGCTGGTGAAGTATCTGACCACCAAGCCGCGTGATTATCTCCTGGTCGCGACCCCTGGTGCCGGTAAGACGACGTTTGCGCTGCGCATCGCCGCGGAACTGCTCGCCGACCGCACCGTGGACAAGATCACCGTCGTCGTACCGACCGAGCACCTGAAGATCCAGTGGGCGGCCTCGGCCGCGCGCAACGGCATCTCGCTGGACCCGAAGTTCAGCAACTCGAACTCGCAGACCTCGTCGGAGTACGACGGCGTGGTGGTCACCTACGCCCAGGTCGCGAGCCACCCGACGCGCCACCGGGTGCGCACCGAGAACTACCGGACGCTGGTGATCTTCGACGAGATCCACCACGGCGGCGATGCCAAGAGCTGGGGCGACGCGATGCGGGAGGCCTACAGTGACGCCACCCGCCGCCTGGCACTCACCGGTACCCCGTTCCGCAGCGACGACAGCCCCATCCCGTTCGTCAACTACGAACCGGACGAGAGCGGCTTCATGCGGTCTCAGGCCGACCATGTGTACGGCTACTCCGACGCGCTCGCCGACGGCGTGGTGCGGCCCGTGGTGTTCCTGGCGTACTCGGGTGAGGCCCGCTGGCGCGACAGCGCCGGCGAGGAACACGCGGCGCGTCTGGGCGAGCCACTGACCGCCGAGCAAACCGCGCGCGCCTGGCGCACGGCGCTCAACCCGGCCGGTGAGTGGATGCCCGCGGTCATCAAGGCCGCCGACCGGCGCCTCGAGCAGAAGCGTCAGCATGTGCCCGACGCGGGCGGCATGATCATCGCGACCAACCAGACCACGGCGCGCGCCTACGCGGACCTGCTCACCAAGATCACCGGTGAGACGCCCACGGTCGTGCTCTCGGACGACCCGAGCGCCTCCGACCGCATCAGCCAGTACTCCGAGTCCAACAGCAAGTGGCTGGTCGCCGTGCGCATGGTGTCCGAGGGCGTCGACGTGCCGCGCCTGTCGGTCGGCGTGTACGCGACGAGCGCGTCGACCCCGCTGTTCTTCGCACAGGCCATCGGACGCTTCGTGCGGTCGCGGCGCCAGGGTGAGACCGCGAGCATCTTCCTGCCGTCCGTGCCGAACCTGTTGCTGCTGGCCTCTGAGATGGAGGCCCAGCGCAACCACGTGCTGGGCAAGCCGCACCGCGAGTCCGACGGGCTCGACGACGCGGCACTCGAAGACGCCGAGAAACGCAAGGACGAGAAGAGCGAGCTCGAGAACGGGTTCGAATACCTCGGTGCCGACGCCGAATTGGATCAGGTCATCTTCGACGGTGCCTCGTGGGGCACCGCGACACCGGCAGGCAGCGACGAGGAGGCCGACTATCTCGGCATCCCCGGCCTGCTCGACGCCGAGCAGATGCGGGACCTGCTGCGCCGCCGCCAGGAGGAACAGCTCACCAAGCGCACGGCCGTCGCCGCCGAGACCGGCGCTCCCCCGCCGCCACGCACCACGCACGGCCAATTGCGGGAGCTGCGAAAGGAACTCAACGCGCTGGTGACCATCGCGCACCACCGCACGGGCAAGCCGCACGGCTGGATCCACAACGAGTTGCGCCGCATCTGCGGTGGGCCGCCGGTGGCCGCGGCCACCACCGAGCAGCTCAAGGAGCGCATCGAGGCGGTCCGCCGGCTCAACCCCTAAAGTCCCAGCAGCGCAGGCAGATCGGCGACCGAGTCGATCACATGGTTGGGCTGCATCGCGAAATCGTCTGCGGCCCAGCGGTCCAGCACGCTCTGCCGAAACTTTCCGGTGCGCACCAGCACGCCGGTCATGCCGACCACCTGGGCGGCCAGCACGTCGTTGTTGAGGTCGTCGCCGATCATGTACATCTCGTCGGGGTCCACACCGAGCCGGCTCGCGGCGGCCAGAAAACCTTCCGGCGCAGGCTTTCCGACGGCGGTGGCCTTGCGGCCCGAGGTCTCCTCCATGCCGATCAGGTACATGCCGGTGTCCACGCGCAAACCGTCGGTGGTGGTCCACGAGGTGCTGCGGTGCATCGCGACCACGGGCACGCCCTGGGCCATCCAGTCGTACACCCAGCTGAGGGTCAGATGGCTGTATTCGGGTCCGGCCCCGCCCAGCAGCACCACGTCGGGCGCCTCCGGGGCGCGTGGGCCGCTGAACTCGCTGGAGTAGACGACGTCGACGCCGGGCATGTCCTCGTCGATGCGGCCGCTGTTGACCAGGAAGCACCGTGCGCCCGGAAAGCGGTCACGCACGTACTCCGCCGTCAGCACCGCAGCGGTGATCACCTCATCGGGTGTGACGTCCATCCCGGCCGCGGTCAGCAGTTCGGCGATCTGGACGCGGGTCTTGGTGGTGGTGTTGGTCAGGTACGACCGCGCGATCTGGTTGTCGGCCAGCACCCGCAACGTCTGGGCCGCACCTTCGATCGGTTGCCATGACGTCACCAGCACACCATCGATGTCGAAGAGCACACCACCGATAGCCATGCAGCGACATTAAACGCCGGGAGTTTCAGCGCAAGTCGGACCCCACGGGTGTGTGGGCCCAAACACTGTCTGCTATCCACGGCGTCCCCGCGGCAGCAATCGCCCACGCCTGTCCCGCGGGGACGTCGATCACCTCGTAGCGCTTCTGGCCCGCGGCGGTCGCCGCGATCAGCGTGGCGACCCCGGCGCGACGTTGCAGCAGTGTCTGCCGGACCGTCCAGCCGATGATGCCGTCGGTGTGCAGGCAGTCACGCCGGCGTTCGACGCTTCCGGCCTGCGCCACCAGCCAGTCGCCGTCGACGCGGTGGCCCAGCGCGCGTGACCGGTCGGCCGCCAGCAGCGCCGCGGCCACCGTGACCAGCGCCCACAGGACCCATGCCCACACCGGGACGCCGACGACGGCGAGCACGGGCAGCGCGATCACCGGCAGCACCAGGGCGCGGGTCCAGCGGCGGCGCGTGGCGGCGGGCCCGTGGGGACGCAACGGGCCCGACACCGCGTCGGGACGCCCGATGAGCGCGGTCAACACACCACGGGCCGTCGCTGCCGGGCACGGCGGCAACAGCAGCGACGCCTCGCCCTCGCCGCCGATGCCCGTCATCACCGCATCGAGTCGCGCACCGCCGAACACGCGCACCAGCAACGGTTCACGCAGCGTCCCACCGCGCAGCCGACGCATGTCGTAGGTGTGTTCGCGCACGCGCAGCAACCCGTGCTGCAAGTGAAGTACGCCGTCACCGCCCGGGCCGTCCCGCCGCGTCAGCACCAGATTCCCGTACGTCAGCAACGAGCGCAGCACCGACAGCACGACCGAGGCGACGAGCACCGCACCCACCACGATCGCGATGCTGACCGCGACACCGAGTCGTTCGGCGGCATCCAGACCGGACTGCGCGAACGCCGAATCGCGCATCAGCGCACCCGCCCCGGCCTGGTACACGATGCCGAACGCCGCGAGGATCATTGCCAGGCCCGTGAAGCTCAGCGGGCTGTACCGCAGCCAGGCCGGCTGCCAGCGGGCGAGTTCACGTCCAGCGGGCACGTGCTCCTCGGGACTCGCGTCGGCCAGATCGGCCAGCAGGATCGCACGCAGCCGCGGCACCTGACCGGCTTCGACGGCGTCGAGCGCGAACTCGGCGTCGCCCTTGGCCTCCTGGCCGGTGCTGATCCGCAGCACGGTGAGCCCCATGACGCGGTGCAGCAGCCGCGCGTCGGTGGACACCGAACGAATCCGGTTGCGCGGCACCGCAAGAACCTTGCGTTGCAGCACGCCGGTGCGCAGTTGCACCTCGTTCGGTTCGATGCGGTAGGTGGTGGTGAACCACCGCGCCAGCCCGAACAGGATGGTCAGCACGATCGCGGCCACCGTCCACAGCGGGTTGCCGGTCGCCGACCCCAGCACCACCGAACCGACCAGCAGCGGTATCTGCTGCAGCACTTCGTGTACCGGATGCACCAGCAGCATGCGTGGGCTCAGCCGCTGCCACTGCGGCCCGGCGCCGGGCGGTTGCGGTGGTGCGGTCATGTGGCGTCCTGTTCACCGATCGCGGCGATGTCGGTCAGCAGCGCCACCACCCGGTCGGCGACGTCGACGTCGAGTGCGACGATGCGGACGGCCCCGGCCGAAGACGCCGTCGTCACGGTCACGTTGGCCAGGCCGAACAACCGGTCCAACGGACCGCGGTAGGTGTCCACGGTCTGCACGCGGGAGATCGGCGCGATGCGCCGCTCCTGCACGAGCCACCCCGTGCGGGTGTACACCGCGGGTGTCGCGGTGTCGACGCTGATGTCCCACCGGTGCACGCGGTACCGCCACAGCGGCACGATCACCACGAACAGCACGATGCCCGCCGCCGTGGCGACCGCGGCCAGACCGTGCAGCCACAGCATCCTGCGATCGAACAGAAGCCACACGAGCTGTCCGAAGACCAGCATCGACCACGGGATCGCCGCACCCATCGCCCACGCCAGGGGCGCCTTGCGGCTCGGCGGGTTCGACGGGTCGAGCAAAACCAATCCCGATGCGGTGCTGCCCGAATACTCCTCACCTTCGCGGTCCATGCGTCGAGCATGCCCGAGGAACCGTATTGTTCGAGCCATGAGCGCCGACACGAAGTGGACCGAGGCCGACGTTCCCGATCAATCAGGCCGGGTGGCCATCGTCACCGGATCCAACACCGGACTGGGTTACGAGACCGCGAGGGTGCTGGCCGCCAAGGGCGCGCACGTGGTCATCGCGGTGCGCAACCTGGACAAGGGCCGCGATGCCGTGGACCGGATCATGGCCTCGACACCCAAGGCCGATCTGAAGCTGCAGAAGCTGGACGTGGGGTCACTGGATTCCGTACGCACCGCGGCCGACGAACTCAAGAGCGCCTACCCGCACATCGACCTGCTGATCAACAACGCCGGCGTGATGTATCCGCCCAAGCAGACCACCGTCGACGGGTTCGAGCTGCAGTTCGGCACCAACCATCTGGGGCCGTTCGCGCTGACGGGTCTGCTCATCGACAACCTGCTGCCGGTCGAGGGCTCCCGCGTGGTGGCCGTCGCCAGCGTGGCCCACCGCATCCGCGCCAAGATCCACTTCGAGGATCTGCAGTGGGAACGCCGCTACAACCGGGTCGAGGCGTACGGCCAGTCCAAGCTCGCGAATCTGTTGTTCGCGTACGAACTTCAGCGTCGCCTCGCCGCGGCAGGCAAGCCGACCATCTCGGTGGCCGCCCATCCCGGTTTGTCGAACACCGAACTCATGCGGCACATCCCCGGCACCGGGCTGCCCGGCTACCACCAGATCGCGAGCCTGTTCTCCAACAGCCCGCTGATGGGCGCGCTGGCGACGCTGCGCGCGGCCACCGATCCCGGCGTCAAGGGCGGCGAGTACTACGGCCCGGACGGGTTCCGCGAGGTGCGCGGACACCCCAAGCTCGTGAAATCCAGTTCCCAGTCCCGTGATCCGGAGTTGCAACGCCGGTTGTGGGCCGTCTCAGAAGAGCTGACCGGCGTCAGCTACCCGGTGTGAGGATCATGCGTACCGTCGAAGAACACCAGAGAATCGTCGCAGGCCTGATCAAAGCCCGTGACCCGCAATCCGTTCCGATCGCCGACGCGCTGGGCCTGGTGCTCGCGTCCGATGTCGTGGCGCCGCTCTCGCTCCCGGGGTTCGACAACTCGGCGATGGACGGTTACGCCGTCGTGGCCGAGGACATCGCCTGCGCGACGGCCGACACCCCGGTGCTGCTGCCCGTCGCCGAGGACATCCCGGCCGGGCGCACCGACGCGCTGACTCTGAAAGTCGGTACGGCACACCGGATCATGACGGGTGCACCGGTTCCGGCCGGCGCTACCGCGGTGATCCCGGTCGAGGCCACCGACGGCGCGACCGACACGGTGACCATCCGCGCGGCCGCCAGGCCGGGCCAGCACATCCGCCGCGCGGGCGAGGACGTCACGGCAGGCACCACGGTGCTGCACGCCGGTCAGATGGTCACCCCGGCCGCGCTGGGCCTGGCCGCGGCCCTCGGACTGTCCGAGCTGACCGTCATCCCGCCACAGCGCGTGATGGTGATGTCCACCGGGACCGAACTCGTCAAACCGGGCACGCCGCTGCAGCCCGGGCAGATCTACGAGTCGAACGCCGTGATGCTCTCGGCCGCGGTCCGCGACGCCGGTGCGCAGGTGATCTCGTCGCCCATGTCGCACGACGACGTCGACAACTTCCGCGCGGTGCTCGCCGAGCACGCCCGCGACATCGACCTGATCATCACCACGGGCGGTGTCAGCGCGGGCGCCTACGAAGTGGTCAAGGATGCCCTGGCCGAGCAGGTCGACTTCGTCAAGGTCGCGATGCAGCCCGGCATGCCGCAGGGTTCCGGTGTCGTCGGCACCACGCCCATCATCACCTTGCCCGGCAACCCGGTCAGCGCGCTGGTGTCGTTCGAGGTGTTCGTCCGCGCGCCGCTGCGCGCGGCGATGGGGCACCCCGAACCGGAACGGCCCAAGCTCACCGCGACGCTCACCGAGCCGCTCACCTCACCGGCAGGCAAACGCCAGTTCCGCCGCGGGGTGCTCACCGGCGACACCGTCACCAGCTACGGGCCTCCGGCGTCGCATCACCTGCGCTGGCTGGCCTCGGCGAACTGTCTGCTGGAGATCGGCGAAGACCTCACCGAGGTGCCCGCCGGGACGTCGGTCCAGGTCTGGGACCTGAGCTAGCGATCACGGCACCCGTCGCACGTAGAATCCAGCCGATGGCCAGACGCCCCGATCTCCAATCCGGCCCAGAACGCCTCGCGGCGCTGGTGCGCTCCAGCATTCCGCCGATGCATTCGGCGGGCCTTCCTTTCGTCGGCGCGAGCCTCGCGGTCGCCCTGCTCGGCCGCAAGCGGCGGTGGATGCGGCGCGCGGGACTGATCTCGGCGGGCGCCAATGCCGCGTTCTTCCGGCACCCGCCGCGGGTCCCACCGACCCGGCCGGGCGTCGTGGTGGCGCCGGCCGACGGGCTGATCTGCCTGCTGGGCGAGGCCACGCCCCCGGCCGAACTGGGACTGCCGGATATCCCGATGCAACGCGTCAGCATCTTCCTGTCGGTGCTCGACGCGCACGTGCAGCGCGCGCCGATCGGCGGCGAGGTGGTCGCTGTGCGTCACCGGCCCGGCCGCTTCCACTCGGCCGAGTTGGAAGCCGCCAGTGAGGACAACGAACGCAACAGTGTCGTCATCCGCACCCCCGAGGGTGTGCACATCATCGCGGTGCAGATCGCCGGTCTGATCGCGCGGCGCATCGTGTGCGACGTCCACGTCGGCGACAAGCTCTCGATCGGCGACACCTACGGCCTGATCCGCTACGGCTCGCGCCTGGACACCTACTTCCCTGCCGACGCCAGGGTTCTCGTCTCTCACGGTCAGCGCACCCTGGCCGGCGAAACGGTGCTGGCGGAGCTCGCATGATCAAGGCCCGCATCAAGCGCCCGTCCTTCACGGTCCGCATGCTGCCGAGCGCGCTGACGGTGGCGGCCATCTGCCTTGGCCTCAGCGCGGTCAAGATGGCCCTGGACAACCGGCCGACCGAGGCCATGGCGTTCCTGGCGGCCGCGGCGATCCTCGACGCGCTCGACGGTCGGGTGGCCCGCATGCTCAAGGCCACCTCGAAGATGGGCGAGGAGATCGACTCGCTGGCCGACGCCGTGAACTTCGGTGTGGCACCGGCGTTCATCGTGTACGGCACGCTGCTGTCGCATTCGCGGGTCGGGTGGATCGTCGTGCTGCTCTACGCGGTCTGCATCGTGTTGCGGCTCGCGCGGTTCAACGCGCTGCTGGACGTGGACCAGCCTGCGTACGAGAAGGAGTACTTCGTCGGCATGCCCGCACCCGCGGGTGCGATCGGCGCGATCGGCCCGCTGGCGGCCAAGATGCAGTGGCCCGGCGAGTGGTGGAACAGCGTGACGGCCGAGTGGGTCGTGATCATCTGGATGATCGGCGTCTCGCTGCTGGTGGTCAGCCGGATCCCGATGCGCAAGATCCACACGTTCTCGGTGTCGCCGAACATGGCAGCCCCGCTGCTGGTGCTGGTGGCCATCGGCGTTGCGGCGTCGGTGTTCTACGGCTACATCGTGATCATGGTCATCATCGTGGCCTACGTGATCCACATCCCGTTCGCGGTCCGCACCAAGCACTGGGTGGCCAGCCACCCCGAGTCGTGGGACGTGAAACCGAAGCAGCGGCGCGCCGCGCGCCGCGCCATCCGCCGTGCACAGCCGCATCGGCGGTCGATGGCGCGCCTGGGTCTCCGCAAGCCGGGAAGGTGACATGTCGCAGGGTTTCGACGACGAATTCGGCGGCGCCGATCAGTACGACACCCCCCTCAGCCATCTGCGGCTCACGGCACGCCTGAACACCTCCGCGCTGGACTCCCGCCGCGGCGTCGTGCGTCTGCACCCCGAAGTGCTTGCCGCGCTCGGCATCCGGGAGTGGGATGCGGTGGCACTGACCGGAACGCGGACCACCGCGGCCGTCGCGGCCGTGGCGGGGCCCGGGGTGCCCGCCGGCACCGCACTGCTCGACGACGTCACGCTGTCCAACGCCGGGGTGCGCGAGAACGCCACCGTGCTGGTGGCGCCCGTGACGGTGTACGGCGCGCGGTCGGTCACGGTGTCGGGTTCGCGCCTGGCCACCCAGTCCATCTCTTCTGCGACGCTGCGGATGGCCCTGCTGGGCAAGGTGATGACGGTCGGCGACACCGTCTCGCTGCTGCCCCGCGACCTCGGACCCGGCACGTCCACCTCGGCCGCCACGAGCGCCCTGGCATCGTCGGTGGGCATCACCTGGACCTCCGAACTGCTGACGGTCACCGCGGTCGATCCGCCGGGCACGGTGAGCGTGCAACCGAATTCGGTGGTGTCATGGGGTACCGGTACGCCCGAGGATCCCGCACCACCCCCCACGGGTCAGCACACCGTCAGCCCGCAACGGTCCGAACAGCCCGTGTCGTTCGACGACGTCAAGGTGACCCAGCCGCAGGCCGTCAAACTCGAGGAGTGGTTGCGGCTGTCCCTCGACGAGCCCGAACTTCTCAAGACCCTGGGCGCCACACCGCATCTGGGCGTGCTGGTGTCCGGTCCTGCCGGCGTCGGCAAGGCCACCATGGTGCGCGCGGTCTGCGCCTCGCGGCGGGTGGTGGAACTCGACGGCCCCGAGGTCGGGGCGCTGCAGGCCGACGAGCGCCTGCGCAGCGTCACGTCGGCGGTGGCGGCCGTGACCGAGTCCGGCGGCGTCCTGTTCATCGCCGACGTCGACGCGCTGCTGCCCGCGGGCAACGAGATGCGGCCACCCGAACCCGTGGCGACGCTGATCCTCGCCGAACTGCGCAAGGCCGTTGCCACGCCAGGCGTGGCGTTCATCGCAACGTCCGCGGTACCCGAGAGCGTCGACGCCCGGTTGCGCGCGCCCGAGGTGTGCGACCGCGAACTGGGGTTGAGCCTTCCCGACGCCGCGGCCCGCAGGTCGCTGCTGGAGATGCTGTTGCGCGGGGTCCCGTCCGAGGACCTCGATCTGGGCGACATCGCTGATCACACACCCGGTTTCGTGGTGGCCGATCTGGCCGCCGTGGTCCGCGAGGGCGCGCTGCGGGCGGCCGCGAGGGCCAGTTCCTCCGACGACGATCCGGTGCTGCGTCACGAGGACCTCGAGGGCGCGCTCACGGTCATCCGGCCGTTGTCGCGTTCGGCGTCCGAGGAGGTGTCGGTCGGTTCGGTCACGCTCGACGATGTCGGCGACATGGTCGAGACCAAGCGTGCGCTCACCGAGGCCGTGTTGTGGCCGCTGCAGCACCCCGACACGTTCTCCCGCCTCGGCATCGACCCGCCGCGCGGCGTGCTGCTCTACGGTCCGCCCGGGTGCGGCAAGACGTTCGTGGTGCGCGCCCTGGCCAGTTCGGGTCGGTTGTCGGTGCACGGCGTCAAAGGCTCTGAGCTGATGGACAAATGGGTCGGCTCCTCGGAGAAGGCCGTGCGGGAACTGTTCGCCAGGGCCCGGGATTCGGCGCCCTCGCTGGTGTTCCTCGACGAGATCGACGCGCTCGCGCCGCGCCGCGGACAGAACTTCGACTCCGGGGTCACCGACAAGGTGGTGGCGTCGCTGCTCACCGAACTCGACGGCATCGAGCCGCTGCGTGACGTCGTCGTGCTCGGCGCCACCAACCGGCCCGACCTTATCGACCCGGCGTTGCTGCGGCCAGGGCGCCTCGAGCGCCTGGTGTTCGTGGAACCGCCGGACGCCGCCGCGCGCCGCGACATCCTGCGTACCGCAGGCAAATCCATCCCGCTGGCCGATGATGTCGACCTCGACAGCCTGGCGGACGATCTGGACGGCTACAGCGCGGCCGATTGCGTTGCGCTGCTGCGGGAATCGGCGATGACGGCCATGCGCCGCTCGATCGACGCGGCCGACGTCACGGCCGCCGACGTCGCCAAGGCGCGCGAAACCGTGCGTCCGTCACTGGATCCCGCGCAGGTGGAGTCGCTGCGGGAGTTCGCCGAGAAGCGTTAGCCCTCGACGATCGCGGCGAGCCGATCGACGGACTCCTGCAGCTTGTCGGCGGTGGTCGCGCTCGCCTTGGGGAAGCGTTTCTCGTCGGTGAGCTGCGTCCAGTCGTAGGTGTGGGTGACCAGCGTGCGCCCCTCACCGGCGGGCTGCAGTTCCCAGCGCCACAGATGTCCGAGCGGCTGTTCACCGGCAACCGCAGGGCGCCAAGCGATCCGGCGCCCCTCCTCGAACTCGATGACGTGATTGTCCCGGAAGCCGCCCTGCTTGATCTCCATCGTGAAGACCTCGCCGACGCCGCGGACGCGCCCACCCGAGGCCATCCTGAGCAGATTCTCGTTGCCGTCCCAGCGGGGCTGCTGGGCCGGGTCGGCGATGAGTTCGAAGATGACGTCAGAAGGTGCGGCGATCTCGCGGCTGGCGCTGACGATTTTGTCCACGGACAACAGCCTACGTACCGACGTCGCAAGGTCCTCCGACAGCCACACCGGCCATTTGCCGTCGTCGATGTGACGCCGCACGGTCGCGTACGGCAGGTCGGCCACGGCGCGCATGACGGCGTCCATCGCCCGGTCGTCGTCGCGCCCGAAGATGCCGCGGGCCAGTTCGCGGAGGCGTTCGAAGACCGGGGCGTTCATGTCGGCCAGCGTCGCGTCGAAGTCGGCGTCGGGCCCACCGTCGAGCAGGTCGGCCCGCCGGATGGTCAGCAGCAACCGGGCGTCCTCGGGTTCGTCGCGCGCGAACTGCAGGACCGCGCCGGCCATCGCGACCGCAACCTCGACCGGCGTCGCACCATCGGCTGCCATGGCGCGGCGCTGGAACCGCTCGATGCCACGCAGCCAGGTGGCCTTGAGAATGCCGTCGCGGTTGCCGAACCGGTGATACAGGGTGCCAACCGGGGCACCGCTGGCCTTGGCGATCGCGGCGACACTGGCTGCCCGCGGACCTTCGGTGAGGACGAGCGCACGCGCCGCGTCGAGGATCGCGTCGGTTTCATGCTTCCGTGGAGGTGCCACTATCTAGTACGGTCCTTCTATATGGAGCGATTACCCTATATCGATGAGCATGCCATAACTCTCGACACCGATACGGCTACGACCTGGGCGGCCGTGTTGACCACGCTCTGCGGAGATGCCGCCGATCCGCGCGCGCCATTCGGGTTCGTCATCGGCGACTTCGAAGCCGGGACGCGGCTCAGCCTCCGTGGCCGCCACCCGTTCGCGGCCTACGAGTGGGTGTTCATTCTCGATGCGGTCAACGCGCGCCGAACCCGGGTGCGTTCGCAGACCTGGGCGGCATTCCCGGGCCCGCACGGCAAGGTCTACCGGGCGCTCGTCATCGGCACCGGCGGGCACCGGGTGGCCGTGCGCCGGACCCTCAAACGCATTGCCGGCCGCGCGAGACAGGAGCAGAAAACATCTTGACGGTGACAAGTTCGCATGCGACAGTGGAACTTGTCACCGTCAAGATATCGGGAGGCTGCCATGGCCAACACGGTTCTGCCCACTGTCGAGCGGTCCACGCGCGTCGGCGACCCGGAGCGGGAACGCACCGCCGATGACCTGGGCCGCGCCCTCGCACAGGGCTACCTGGGGATGCCCGAGTACGAGGAACGGTTGCAGCGAGTGTTCGGCGCGCAGACCACCGCGCAACTGCGCGACCTCGTCACCGACCTTCCCGTGGCCGCCCTGCGCCGCAACGACCCTCGCCGGCGCGAGGCACAGATGCGCGCGGCCCGCATGAGTGTGCGGCTACACCTCGCGGCCTACGTCGCGGGTTCGGTGTTGATGCTCGGCATCTGGCTGGCCGTCGGCCTCGGCGGAGGCGGATGGTACTTCTGGCCGGTGTGGCCGATCATGGGCTGGGGCATCGGCGTTGCCTCCCATGCCATTCCGATCTGGGCTCACGGCTCGATGAGACCGGCCCGGATCGCGTAGCGCGTCAGCGCCAATCGGTCACGCAGACCGAGCTTGGCCAGGATGTTCGTGCGGTGCCGGTCGACGGTCTTGGCGCTGATCGTCAGCGTCGCGGCGATCTCGCGCGTCGAATACCCCTCGGCGATCAGCTTGAGCACCTCCTCCTCACGCGGCGTGAGGATGCTGTCGGGTGGTTCGCCACCCTGGCGCGCACGGTGCAGGAAATCGCGGATCAGGGCCGTGATGGCACCGGCGTACAGGAAGGGTTCACCACGCAGCGTCGCACGGCACGCCTCGAGCAGGTCGCGGTCGGCCACCGACTTCAGCACATACCCCGACGCGCCGGCCTTGAGCGCCTCGAAGAAGTACTGCTCGTTGTCGTACATCGACAGGATCAGGATCCGGACGTCCGGATGCGACCGATTGATCTCCCGCGCGGCCTGCAGTCCCGTCATCCGCGGCATCGCGATGTCGAGAATCGCCAGGTCGACGGTTTCGGTGTCCAGGGCCGAGAGTGCCTCGTATCCGTCGGCCGCCTCGGCCACCACCTGAAGATCCGGTTCGGCGTCGATGATCATGCGCAGCCCGCTGCGCACCAGCGCGTGATCGTCGGCCAGCAGTATGCGAGCTGCCATCAACCGCCTCGCATCGGGATGACCAACCGCACCTCGGTGCCGCCGTCCTCCGGCGAACTGATGGTGAAGGTGCCGTTCACCAGCAGCGCACGTTCACGCATGCCGTTGATACCGGCCCCCTCCTCGAGCACACCGCCGCGTCCGTCGTCGGCAATACGCAGCGTCAACTCGTCGGTGCTGATGTGCAGATCGAGCCACACCTTGCGGGCACCCGAGTGCCGTGCGACGTTCGTCAGACTTTCCTGCACAATCCGGTAGCACACCAACTCGACGTCGGGCTTCAACCGATCCAGTTGCGGCGAAATGTGTTTCACGACGCTGATGCCGGACGCCTGCGCGAAGTCGCTGCACAACGCGTTCAATGCGCTGTGCAGCCCCAGGTCCTCCAAAGCGTCGGGGCGCAACCGCCGCGCGATCTCGCGCACCTCGTCGAGGCTGGACCGCACGATCTCCTTCGCATCGGACAGCTCACCGCGGATCGACTCGGGCGCCCGGTCGACGGCACGTTTGAGTGCGAGCAGCGCGACGGTCAGCGTCTGGCCGATCTCGTCGTGCAGTTCGCGTGCGATGCGCTGCCGCTCGTTCTCCTGGGCCGCAAGTGCCGACGCGCTGGCCGTGGACCGCTCGGTCTCCAGCCTGTCGAGCATGGCGTTGAACGATTCGATCAGGTGGTGCAGGTCCCCGGTGCCGCGGCCGTCGACGCGGTCGGTACGCCGCGGCGGGTCGACGCGTTGCATGGATTCGGCGAGCCGGTTCAGCGGGGCGAGACTCGACCGCAGCAGCAGCGCGTTGGCTGTCAGCATGACCGCCAGACCCACGACGAGCACCGGGATCTCGGTCAGCCGGATTCGCGAGGAAACCGTCGCCGGTGAGACTGCCAGGATCAACGTGCCGAGGGCGAAGATCAGGCCGTTGATCAGAAACACTCTCCGGAACAGCGCGGCCGCCGGAGTGCGCGCCGGTTTCACCCCACCAGCGTGGACTGTCCCCGCGGGTTTTGTCCATACAGTCTTCACCCCCGGCCGAATGGGTGTCAGACCGGATAGCCCCAGATAGATAGGAAAAGCAGACTTGAGGGCACCTGCTTGGAGGGAACACCGATGCGGATCGATCGGATGCCAGTCCCTGGTAACGGAATGCTCCACCACGTCCTCACGCGGAACGGCAAGCGGTTCTGCGTTCTGGTCGACGCCGATCGCAACCGCCATCTGTTCACCTACCGCGCTGACGACCCGGGCGCCGATGTCGACGTCCCTGCCGAGACCATCGTGTTGGAACCCGACGAGGCCGACGAAATTGCCGAGATCCTGCACACCCGTCCCGAATTGATCGGAGAACGAGGACCATGACCTTAACTGCCCCTGCTCGAGGGAAACGAGATATGCAAGCTCATGAGATCGCCGTTCACCCGCCGACCGTGCGCATCGACGACCCCGTCTCCAAGGCTGTGCAGTTGATGGTCGTCAATCGGCTGCCGGGCCTGGTGGTCGTCGACGACCTCGATCGTCCGGTGGCTGTGCTGCCCGGCACCCAGGTGCTGAAGTTGGCAATTCCCGAGTCCTACCGCGACGATCCCGCGCTGGTGCGAACGGTCGACGAGATCCACGCCGACCTGTTCTGGCACGGACCCGGCAAGCTCACCGTCGGTGACTGCCTTCCCAACCCCGTCGCCACGCCGGCGACCGTGGCGCCCGACGCCACGCTGCTGGAGATCGCGACGATCATGGCGAACAAGCGCAGCCCGCTGATCGCCGTCGTCGATCGCGACGGAAAGCTCACCGGCGCTGTCACCCTGGAACGGCTGCTGACCAGTCTGGCTGTTGCCGGGCCGGGCGACTGATCCCCCGGTTCCCGGCCCGTGCTGGCTCCGGTTCTGGCGCTGACGATATTCGTCGTCGCCTTCTGGTTCATCGCCACCGAGCGGGCCGACAAGGTCAAGACGGTTCTCGTCGCCGCCGGGCTGATGACCTTGTTGGGTCTGGTGCCCGGCGCGGAGGTGTTCTACTCCGAGCACGAAGGTATCGACTGGAACGTCATCTTCCTGCTGCTCGGCATGATGGTGATCGTCGGCGTGGTCAAACAGACCGGCCTGTTCGACTTCCTCGCCATCTGGGCCGCGAAACGCTCTCGCGGTAAACCGTTCCGGCTGATGGTCATGCTGATGGTCATCACCGCGTTCGCGTCGCCGGTGCTCGACAACGTCACGATCATCCTGCTGGTCGCGCCGGTCACGGTCGTGATCTGCGACCGCCTGCGCATCCCGCCGCAGCCCTACCTGATCGCCGAGGTCCTCGCGTCCAACATCGGCGGCGCGGCCACGCTCATCGGTGATCCGCCGAACATCATCATCGGCAGCCGGGCGGGCCTGACGTTCAACGACTTCCTCGTCCACATGGCCCCGATCGTGGTCGTGATCTTCGCACTGTTCGTGGTGTTCACACGCGTGCTGTTCCGGAAAGAGCTGCGCGCCAATCACGTTCACATCGAAGAGGTGATGGCGCTGCAGGAACGGCGCGCCATCAAGGACATGCGCCTGCTGGTCCGGTCCCTGATCGTGCTCAACATCGTCATCGTCGGCTTCGCGCTGCACTCGGTTTTCCACGTCGCCCCTTCGATCGTCGCACTGCTCGGCGCGGGCGTGATGCTGCTGGTCACCGATGTCGACATCAACGAGGTGCTGCCCGAGGTCGAGTGGCCCACGCTGGTGTTCTTCATGGGCCTGTTCGTCATGGTCGCCGGCCTGACGCACACCGGCGTCATCGGGGAACTCGGCTCGGTCGCGCAATCGGCGTTCGGCGACAACTGGCTCGGTGCGGCCACGGCCCTGCTGTTCGGTTCGTCGATCGCGGGCGCGTTCATCGACAACATCCCTTACACCGCGACCATGACCCCGGTGGTCGAGTCGATGGTCGCCCAGGCGCCCGACGCGGTGACCGGCGACGCCCTGTGGTGGGCGTTCGCGCTGGGCGCGTGCTTCAGCGGCAACGGCACCGCGATCGCCGCGAGCGCCAACGTGGTGGCCATCGGCATCGCCAAACGCGCGGGCCATCCGATCAGCTTCTGGCAGTTCACGCGCTACGGCATCGTGGTGACGCTCCTCAGCACGGCCCTGGCCTGGGTATACGTCTGGCTGCGGTACTTCTGAAACCGCACACCGAGATTGCACTGAGGGACAAACTCACGCCGGAATTTGTCCCTCACTGCAATCTCGGCGCCAGCCACGGCGCAGCAGCGCACGTCGCACGCGGGTGATGACGTCGGCGATGTCGTCCTCGGCGACCACACGGATGACGATCCAGCCCCGGTCTTCGAGCGCCCGTAGGGTTTTCAGGTCGCGCACGTACCTCTTGCGGTCCGACTGGTGGAAGACGCCGTCATAATTGACCGCCACGAGGTGGCGCTCCCACCCCATGTCCAGGATCGCCACGATGCGGCCGCGCTCGTCGACGACGGGGATCTGCGTGGAGTCGGGCGGCAGGCCGGCATCGGTCAACCGCAGCCGCAGCCAGGTCTCCCGTGGTGAGTCGGCCCCCGCGTCGACCAACCGGAGAACAGCTCGGGCAGCGCGAATCCCGCGCGCGGCCGGGTACCGCTCGATCAGCGCAGCGACGTCGTCGACGGTCACCCGGCGGGTCCACGCCAACGCATCGATGCGGGCGACGGCCTCGTCGCGTGGCAGGTGGCGGGCCAGATCGAACGCGGTACGCGCCGGTGTGGTGACGGGTAACCCCGCGACGCGCATGACCTCGTCGGCCGCGAGCGTCTCGTTCCGCACGATCAGCCCGGCGGGCGGGCGTCCGTTGCGCCAGATCAGCTCGATCGGCACGTCGGGATCGACCCACGCGGAGCCGTGCAGTGCGGACGCGGCAACGCCCGCGAGCACCCCACGTCGCCCCGACCACAGCCACGCGCCCACCGTCCGGTCCCGCAGCGTCGGCTCGCCGCGCACATACACACCGGGAAACAGGCGCCGATAGTGGTGTCGCAGGTCGTTCCGGGTCACCAGCCCCTTTGCCAACGCCTCTCCGCCGATGACCACCTCGCCCATGGCGGAATGCTGGCACCCGGCACCGACAATTCACCGAGATTGCATTGAGGGACGACCTCGCTCCGGAATCTGTCCCTCAGTGCAATCTCGGCGCGGGCCGGCGAGTGCCACTTTGCGGAAGCATCAAGATCATGCCGAATTCGGTCGGCAGCTCTGAGAGCTTCGACACCACACCGCCGGGCGTGGCGACCTCGGGGACCGGCAACCCGCGCGCCGGCAGATCGGAGGTGAGGCCACGCGCGTCGAGCAGCTGCAACGTGCGCGCGTGTACCGCAAATGCCCTGGTGATGCCGGGTGCGTCGGTGCGCTCGTCCAGCAAAACAGCCCTCACGCCGCCGAGCGCCGGCTCACACGCCGGCATCGGGCCGGTGGGCCCGGCGCCCACCACGAGCGCACCGTCGGTTGCCACGCGAACCGTCCCGTCGCCCCGCAGCGTTTCTGCATACCGATGGTAGCCAGGCCCATCCCCTTAGAATGGGTTCAACCAAAAGCCGTAGTTACCCCCATAGCTATAAGGCTGACACCCCGACCCCAACCCGATCGGAGTGCCATGCTCGCCGTTCTTCTCGCCCACGCGGTGGCCACTGCGTTGGCGCCCTTGATGGTGGCCAGATGGGGCCGGATGGCGTTTTTTCCGCTGTCCCTGGTGCCCCTCGGCTCACTGGTGTGGGTAGCGCTGAACTGGCCCAGTCCGGACAACGTCCCGACGGTGCAGGTGTCCTGGGTGCCCGAGCTGTCGATGGATTTCACCCTGCGCTTCGATTCGCTTGCGGCGATCATGAGCGTGCTGGTGCTCGCCATCGGCGCGCTGGTGCTCTTCTACTGCGCGCACTACTTCCACCACCACGACGGTCGCATGGAGAAGCGGCTGCCCAGCTTCGCCGCTGAACTGGTCGCGTTCTCGGGCGCGATGTTCGGCCTGGTGGTCAGCGACAACATGCTGGTGCTCTACATCTTCTGGGAAACCACCACGGTGCTGTCGTTCCTGCTGGTCGGCCACTACGCCGAGCGCGCCACCAGCCGCCGCGCCGCCACCCAGGCGCTGTTGGTGACGACGTTCGGCGGCCTGGCGATGCTGACGGGCATCGTCGTGCTGGGCAACATGGCCGGCACATACCTGCTCTCAGAGCTGATCGCCGCCCCGCCGACGGGCACCGCGGCCTCGGTCGGTATCGCGCTGATCCTGATCGGTGCGCTGTCGAAATCGGCCATCGTGCCCATGCACTTCTGGCTCCCCGGTGCCATGGCCGCACCCACCCCGGTCAGCGCGTATCTGCACGCCGCGGCCATGGTGAAGGCCGGTGTGTACCTGATCGCGCGGATGACCCCCGGATTCGCCGACACGGCCTTCTGGCGTCCCATGGTGATCGGGCTCGGTCTGCTCACGATGCTGCTGGCCGGGTGGCGCGCGGTGCGCGAGTACGACCTCAAGCTCATCCTGGCGTTCGGCACGGTCAGCCAGCTCGGGCTGATCACGGTGATGGTCGGCGCGGGCGGGCCCGACATGATGCTCGCGGGTCTGGCGATGCTGGTCGCGCACGCGATGTTCAAGGCGTCGCTGTTCATGGTGGTGGGCGTCATCGACCACGCCACCGGCACCCGCGACATCCGGCGCCTGGCCGGGCTGGGCCGCGCGCACCGGCCGTTGCTGATCATCGCGCTCGGCGCGGTGGCGAGCATGGCCGCGCTGCCGCCGTTCTTCGGTTTCGTGGCCAAGGAAGCCGACCTGGAGACCGTCCTGCACAGCCCGGCCCTCGGCACGGCCGCGCCGTACGTGCTGACCGGCATCGTGGTCGGCTCGGTGTTCACCACCATCTACAGCCTGCGGTTCCTGTGGGGCGCGTTCGCCGGGAAAGGACTGTCCGGCCCCAGTGTCCGCGTCGCGGAGATGCACCGTCCCCCGGTGAACTTCCTGCTCGCCCCGGCCATCCTGTCGGCGGCGGGCCTGGTGTTCGGGTTGTGGCCCAAGGGTCTGGACGCGGTGCTCGAGGACTACGCCGACACCGTCCCAGGCGGATCCACCTACCACCTCGCGCTGTGGCACGGTGTGGGCCTGCCGCTGCTGTTGTCGATCGTGGTGCTGGCGACCGGTTTCACGGTGTTCCTCGTCCGCCACCGGCTGCCCAAGGCCAAGTCCGGTTTCCTGCCGCTGGGCAACGCCGACCGCATCTACGACGCGGTGATCCGCGGGCTCGACGTGGTGTCGCTGCGACTGACGGCGTCGACGCAACGCGGTTCGCTTCCCGCCACGCAGTCGGTGATCCTGCTGACCCTGGTTCTGTTCCCCACCGCGGCGCTGGTGCTCGGCGCGCACAACCGTCCCGACCTGCAGTTGTGGGATTCGCCGCTGCAGGTGGTGGTCGGGCTACTGATGCTGGCCGCGGCGCTGGGCGCGACGGTCATGCGCAACCGCCTGGCCGCGGTGCTGCTAGTCGGTGTCACCGGGTACGGCTGCGGCGCGATCTTCGCGTTCCACGGCGCACCCGATCTGGCGTTGACGCAGTTCCTGGTCGAGACGCTGGTGCTGGTGATCTTCGTGCTGGTGCTGCGGACCCTGCCCGCCGAGGCCGACGCCGCCAACATCAACAAGAACCGGCTGCCACGTGCGCTGCTCGCGCTCTCGGTCGGCGCGGCCGTCACCACGCTGACGGTCTACGCGATGGCCGCGCGCACCGGGCCCGGTGTCGCCGTGCTGCTGCCCGACGCCGCGTACTACCGCGGCCACGGTTCCAACACCGTCAACGTCCTGCTGGTCGACATCCGCGCGTGGGACACCATGGGCGAGGTCATGGTGCTGCTGGTGGCGGCGACCGGGGTCGCGTCGCTGGTGTTCCGTCATCGCCGGTTCGGTGCGGCGCCGCGCGTCAGCACCGCGGTGGGCCAGCCCGACATCGGGCCGGTGGCGGCGTACAGCCCGGCCGCGGGCGACGTGACGTGGCTGCGCGGCAGCGAGCTGCGCGATCCTCGGCACCGGTCGTTGATCCTGGAGGTGGCGACGCGGCTCATCTTCCCGCTGATCATGGTGCTCTCGGCGTACTTCTTCTTCGCCGGCCACAACACCCCCGGCGGGGGATTCGCGGGCGGCCTGGTCGCGGGCCTCGCGTTGGTGCTGCGCTACCTCGCCGGCGGCCGCTACGAGCTGGGTGAGACGCTGCCGCTGGACGCCGGGAAGATCCTCGGCACCGGGCTCGGGTTGTCGGCCGGTACCGCGGTGGCGTCGCTTCTGCTCGGCGCGCCCGCGTTGTCGTCGGCCGTGGTGCAGCTCGACGTGCCGGTGATCGGTCCGATCAAGTTCGTGACGGCGCTGTTCTTCGACCTCGGCGTGTACCTGATCGTCGTCGGCCTGGTGCTCGACGTGCTGCGCAGCCTCGGCGCGCGGGTCGACGTCGAACTCGCCGAGTCCGGCCAACCCCAGAAGGCGGCGGCCTGATGACCACTTACATCGTCCCGCTCATCATGATCGGCGGACTCACCAGCACCGGCGTCTACCTGCTGCTGGAACGCAACCTGACCCGAATGCTGCTGGGGCTGTTGCTGATCGGCAATGCCGTGAACCTGCTGATCCTCACCGTCGGCGGCGCATCGGGTAACCCCCCGATCCGTGGGCGCACCAGCAACGGCTCCGAAGCGACGGCAGATCCCCTGGCGCAGGGCATGATCCTGACGGCCATCGTGATCAGCATGGGTATCGCGGCGTTCGTGCTCGCACTCGCCTATCGCTCGTACCGCTTGACCACGATCGAAGAAGTCAGCAACGACCCCGAGGACACCCGCGTGTCCCTCAAGGTCGTCGACGAGGACGAAGACGAGGACGACATCCCCAAGCCCGATGCCAGCCGCGACACCGATGCTCCCGACGAGCTCGACGCCCTGCCCGGATTCGAGGGTTCCAAGTGATGGTGCAGACCCTCATCCCGTTGCCGGTGCTGATCCCCACCCTGGCGGCAGCGGCGACGCTCATCGCGGGCAGGCGTCCGCACCTGCAGCGGGCCATCGCCCAGATCGCGCTGACCGCCGTCGTCGCGGTGTGTGGTGTGCTGCTGTACCTGTCCGACCGGGACGGCACGCTGGTCCTGCATGTCGGCGGATGGGATCAGGCCATCCCCGGCATGGGGCCGCTGGGCATCACGCTCGTGGTGGACCGCTTGTCGGCGCTGATGCTCGTGGTGTCGTCGATCGTGCTGCTGGCGGTGGTCGTGTACGCCATCGGTCAGGGTATCCGCGACGGCGACGAGCGCCAGCCCGTGTCGATCTTCATGCCGACGTACCTGGTGCTGTCGGCGGGTGTGTACACCGCGTTCCTCGCAGGTGACCTGTTCAACCTGTTCGTCGGGTTCGAGGTGCTGCTCGCCGCGAGCTTCGTGCTGCTGACCATCGGCGCGAGCGCCGACCGTGTCCGCGCCGGCATCTCCTACGTGCTGGTGTCGATGGTGTCGTCGATGATCTTCCTCATCGGCATCGCGCTGGTGTACGCGTCCACGGGCACACTGAACCTGGCCGAACTGGGCGTGCGCCTCACCGACCTTCCACCCGGCACCCGCACGGCGATCTTCGCGGTGCTGCTGGTGGCGTTCGGCATCAAGGCCGCGGTGTTCCCCCTGTCGGCGTGGTTGCCCGACTCCTACCCCACCGCTCCCGCACCGGTCACCGCGGTGTTCGCCGGATTGCTGACGAAAGTCGGTGTGTACGCGATCATCCGGGCGCACTCGCTGCTGTTCCCCGACGGCGGTCTGGACTCGGTGCTGCTGGTGGCGGGTCTGCTGACGATGGTGATCGGCATCCTGGGTGCCATCGCGCAGAGCGACATCAAGCGTCTGTTGTCGTTCACGCTCGTCAGTCACATCGGCTACATGGTGTTCGGCATCGCGTTGGGCAACGAGCTGGGCATGGCCGGCGCCATCTACTACGTCGCCCACCACATCGTGGTGCAGACGACGCTGTTCCTGGTGGTGGGGCTCATCGAACGGCAGGCAGGTGCGTCGACCCTGCAGCGCCTCGGCGGCCTGGCCGCCGCCAGCCCGGTGCTGGCGTTCGTGTGGGTGGTCCCGGCGCTCAACCTCGGTGGCATCCCGCCGTTCTCGGGCTTCATCGGCAAGATCGCGCTCATGGAGGCCGGCGCCGCGAACGGCTCGGCCCTCGCCTGGACCCTGGTGGCCGGCGGCGTCGTGACCAGCCTGCTGACGTTGTACGTCGTCGCCCGGGTGTGGACGAAGGCGTTCTGGCGCACGCGCGCCGACGCACCCGAGGGGCATCTTTCGCAGGCCGCACCGGCCGTGCTGCTCGACGACGGTGAGGACATCGAGTACGCCGATCGGGAAGGCGTGGGACGCATGCCCATCGGCATGCTCATCCCCACCGCCGCACTGATCGTGGTGGGCCTGGTGCTCACCGTCGCGGCCGGGCCGATCTTCGCGTTCAGTGAGCGCGCGGCGGCCGAGGTGATCGACCGCGGGCAGTACATCACCGCCGTGCTGGGAGAGCCACGATGAGACGTCTGCTGCTTCGGGCCTGGGTGCTGTGCTTTTTGGTGCTGGTCTGGGTTCTGCTGTGGGGCGATCTGTCGCCGGCCAACATCGTCGGCGGCACGATCATCGCCGTCGCGATCACGGTGCTGCTGCCCCTGCCTCCGGTTCCGGTGGAAGGCAGGCTCCACCCACTGTCGCTTCTGAAACTCGTTGCCTGGGTGATCTTCCAGCTACTCTCGTCCTCGGTGCAGGTGGCGTGGCTCGCGGTGCGACCCGGCCCGCCGCCGCTGACCGCGGTTCTGCGGGTCCATCTGGCGGTCAAATCGGATCTCGTTCTGGCGCTTGCCGTCAACATCATCAACCTGACCCCCGGCACCATCGCGCTGGAGATCGACCAGACGAGGCGGATGATCTACGTGCACGTGCTCGACGTGGGATCCGATCGTGCCGTCAACCGGTTCTACACCCAGGTCGACCAGTTGCAGCGGTTGCTCGTGAAAACGTTCGAGCGTGACGCCGACTGGCAGCCGTCAGCGGAGAAGGAGGTGGACGCCTCGTGAACTGGGTTTGGGGTATCGCCGCGGTGATGCTGACCGCGGCCGCCGCGATCACGATGTTCCGGCTGCTGGCCGGTCCGAGCACGCTGGACCGTCTGGTCGCGCTCGACACCCTGGTGGCGGTCACGTTGTGCTCGATCGGCACGTGGGCCGCGTTCAGCCTCGACACCACCGTGACCTACAGCATGACCGCGCTGGCGCTGATCAGCTTCGTCGGCTCGGTCAGCGTCGCACGCTTCCGCGTGCCCGACACCGACGAGCCCCTCCCACCGCGGCGGAGGAAACCGTGAACATCCCCGACATCATCACCGGAGTTCTCATCCTCGGTGGCTCGACCCTGGCCCTGACCGCGGCCATCGGCATCGTCCGCTTCCCCGACACCTTGTCGCGCATGCACGCGGCCACCAAGCCGCAGGTGCTGGGCCTGCTGCTGGTGATCGCGGGCGCGATGATCCGGCTGCGCGGCAACGCCGACGTCGGCATGCTGGTGCTCGCCGGGGTGTTCACGATCATCACCGCGCCGGTGATCGCCAACCGCGTCGGCCAGCTCGCCTACCGCGAGCAGAACATCCGCGACGACCTGCTGACCCGCGACGAGATGGCCGAACTCGGCGAAACCGACCCGCACCGGCGGCGCTGACGCGCGCATGTCCGCGATTGTGAATCCTCAGCGAGATTTCTGCGGTTTTCTCGCACAGGCTTCACACTCGCGGAGCTCAGTGGCCAAAAAGACGAGTGCGAAACCTCTGCGAATAAATCGCCAAAAAATCGCAGAGGTTTCACACTCGCATTAGTTAACGCTGCGAACGGTCGATCTATTCGCTCTATTCGGAAATCTGGAACTCGACCATCGCGGTGACGGTGTCGACGGCTTCGCTCAGGGCTGCCAGACGCGCGGCCTCGGTGGGCGCAGACAGCACCGAGTAGCGGTCGGCCTGACCCATCGGCACGCGCGCTGCCAGCGCATACAGCCGATTCTCGGGGTCCAGACCGGCAGCGGCGACGATGTCACGGCTGGGCACGGGTTTCCCGCTGGCCTCTCCGATCAGGTCGAACAACGCGACGATGCGTTCCTCGACGGCGGCCACCTCCGACTCCTCGACGGGCTCACCCGGTTCGTCGGGCCACGGCTCGATGTCGGCGCGCGGGTAGGGCGCGTCGTCGAGCCACTGCAGCACCCGGATGCGCTCGCCGAGCACGCACGCCAGCCGGTACCGGTTGGCGCCGAGGTTCTGGCAGTCGATGATCCGCGCCAGCGCCCCGACGTCACACCGTTTGTCGCCGCCACCCACCTCGCGGCCGGCCGAGATCAGCACCACCCCGAACGCCGGTTCCGGCATGGCCATGCAGTCGCTGACCAGTGCCTGATACCGGGGTTCGAAGATCCGCAGCGGAAGTTCCTCGCCCGGCAGCATCGCCACTTCGAGCGGGAACATCGGGGTGACCGTCATGCGGCCAGGATGGTCCCTGGCCGCGCGCAGGTCAATGCGTCCCGAGACGGTTCGCGACGGATCGAGCGGTCACCGCAAGGCTAGTAACCTCTGTGCATGCCATCGCCACCGGAGTCGTACGGGAATCGGCCGCTGCAGTCCGATGCGGTGGCCGGCGATCTCGATTCCCTGGACCTGCAGTTGATCCATCACCTGCAGGTGGACGGCCGGATCCCGTACGCGGAGCTGGCACGTCGCGTCGACGTCACCGAAAAGACTGTGCGCCGACGCGTTTCGCGACTGATCGACGAAAACTTCGTGACGATCGCCGCCGTGACGGACCCCGCGCTGCTCGGGTTCGGCTCATTGGCCCTGGCACTGGTGACCACGGACGGCACCCGGTCCCCGGTCGATCTGGCGGCCGAGCTCGCGCAGCTACCGGAAACCGACTACATCACGTCGACAACGGGCCCGTACCCGGTGGTGCTGGAGCTGGTGTGCGCCGACGCGCGGGAACTGCACGACGTCGCCTTCGGCACGATCGCCAAGACGCCGGGAGTCCGTTCGGTCGAGCTGCTGCCGTATCTGCGCCTCCACTATCAGCAGGCAGGTCTTTCGGCCAACCTCGTCGACCACGGCGTCCGGCCCCGCACTCTCGACGAGACCGACCGCGCCATCTTGTCCCGGCTCGCCGTCGACGGCCGTGCGGCGTTTCGGGATTTCGCTGCGGCGCTTGGTGTTTCGGAGACCACGATCCGTTTCCGCTACAACCGGCTGTTGGAGTCCAATGCCGCCAGGGTGATGTGCATCGTCAACCCCCTGCGTCTGGGTTACCGCTACAGCAGTTGGGTGACCATCCGCGTCGCGGGCCGTACCCGGGCCGAGGAGGTCGCCGAGGCGCTGACCCGGCTGGACGCGGTGTCGTACGTGGCGCTCACCGCCGGACGCTGGGATGTGCTGACCGAGGTGATCACCCGGACGGGTGAGGATCTGATCACGGTGCTGGACAACGAGATCCGGGGGATCGACGGCGTCGCGAGCCTCGAGTCGTGGATCTACATCACCTGCCACTACAAGGCGGTTCGCCCGCGCCCCAGGCGGATGACAGGCGACCTCGACGCATATGGTCTTGATCCGACACCTGTTGTGTCACAGGATGTTTCATAACAGCACCGTCAGCGCGGCGGCTTGCGGTTGATCGCGTCGACCACCGTGGTGCTGGGGCTCGGGGCAAGCACGCACATGGTGCCGACCAGGGTGACCCACAGCAACGGGTTGCGCTTGAGCCCCGGATAGCCGTTGTCGCCGAGGAGTTCCACCATCCCCAGCTTGGTCGCGTCGTCCATCGACGCATACTCCCGGCACGTGGTGGCCATGCCGTTGGGCGGCGGCTTGCTCGGTCCGGCGCTGCCGCCCGCGCTCGGCGGTGGGAACAGCGGCGTGCGCGGTGCCGCGCTGGGAGTGCGGGTGGGCGTGCGCCTGGTGGTCGTCGGGGCGCTCTCGGACTGTGCGATGCGGACCTGTGCCGGATCCGCTGTCGGCGTGCCCTCCGTGACCGTGGCGCAGCCCGTCACACCGACCAAGGCGCCGACCAACCCGAAAGCGAGCCCAGCAACCGTCAATCGCCGCATGGGACCCACCCTATAGCTCAAGCTCACCGATCAAGGCGTCGACAACTTCCCGCAAGTCGCCGTCGTTCTCCTCGGCCACCCGACGCTGCCGCTGATACGAGCCGCCGAGACGGTAGATGTCCTCGACTGCCGCGAGCTCGTCAGCGCAGTGCAGCGACGCGGCCACCGGTTCCAGGTGGTTGAGCAGGTCGTCGAGATCCTCGGTGACGAGCCGTTCGTTGCTGTCGGCGTCCAGGATGATCACCGCGTCGAGCCCGTAACGCGCAGCGCGCCACTTGTTTTCCTGGACATGCCACGGCGGCATGACCGGCAACTGCTCACCGGCGTCGAGCCGGCGGTCCAGATCGACGATGAGGCAATGGGTCAGCGCGACGAGTGCACTGAGTTCACGCACGTTGGACACGCCGTCGAAGATCCGCACCTCTACTGTGCCCAGCTGCGGGGACGGCCGGATGTCCCACCGGATCTCGCTGAGATGGTCGATGATCCCGGTCTTCTTCTGGTCGTGGACGAAACCCTCGAACTCGTGCCACGTCTGGAACTGGAAGGGCAGCCCCGCGGTGGGCAACTGCTGGAACATCATCGCGCGGTTGCTGGCGTAGCCGGTGTCCTCACCGTCCCAGAACGGGGAGGACGCCGACAGCGCCAGCAGGTGCGGGTACTGGTTGAGCAGGGACGAGATGATCGGCATCACCTTGTGCGCCGACGAAACCCCCACGTGCACATGCACACCCCAGATCAGCATCTGCCTGCCCCACCACTGGGTGCGCTTGATCAGCTCGGCATAGCGCGGGGCGTCGGTCAGCTGGGCGGCCGACCACTTGCCGAACGGATGGGTTCCCGCACAGAACAACTCCATGCCGCGGCCCCGCACGGCACGCCGCACGGTGGACAGCGTGTCGCACAGGTCGCCCATCGCCTCGCCCGAGTTCTCGCAGATCCCGGTGACGATCTCGACTGTGTTGCGCAGCAGTTCCTTGTGCACGTGCGGGTTCTCGCCGATCTCGGCGATCACCGCGGCAGCCTCGTTGCTCAGCTCACGGGTTTTGGCGTCGACGAGAGCGAACTCCCATTCGACGCCGACGGTCGGCCGGGGTGACCCGGCGAAGTCGATCCGGCTGTCAGCCGGCAGAGATGACACCGCACGCCACCCGACTTCCGGCGTCGCCGGTGGCCATCGTCGTCTGATCCGGGCCGGGTGCGCCGTTGACCTGCTGGTAGCGCTCCGGCGGGATGTTGGCGAAGTTGTCGGCCTTCTCGTGGATGATGATCGCGGTCTTGGCGCCGTCGAGCAGATCCTCGGCCGTGAACGCATCGGTGGTGGTCACCAGCTTGCCCGAGCCGTCGGCCCGGACCTGCAGCGAGCTCAGGTCGCCGCTGGCGGGATGTCCGCTGTGGCCGGACACCTGGAAGTGGCCGCCGGCGGAGTTGAAGTCACCGGGCGCGCCACCGGTCGGGGCGACGGAGTTCGCCTCGCACTTGCCCACCGAGTGAATGTGCACACCGTGGAAGCCGGGGGTGAGGCGACCCGGGGTGGTGGTCTCGATCGTCACCGTGGCAAAGCCGTCGGCGAACTGGAAGTCGGCGGTTGCCACCGAGGTTCCGTCGGCGGTCTTGAGTTCTGCGGTGAGGGTCTCACCGGCGCCTGCCGCGCCGGCACCGTGCCCGCCACCGTGGTCTTCCCCGGACGGCGCCGCGGGAGACGGCGATCCGGTCCAGATCGCGGGGGTGGTTCCGGGCTCGCTCGACGCCGTTTCACCGGGAGGGCTGCAGGCGCTCAACGCGAGGACGGGCGTGGCGAACAGGACGGCAACACTGACGGGCTTCAGCATGGCCCAAAGCCTAGCCGGTGACCACCACGATCACGCCCGGTGGTTGCTCTGCGAGCTCGGGGCGGCGCGGTTCGACCGGCGCGTCGAGGAGTTTGCCCACTTCTTCAGCAGATTCTTGCTCCCCTTCGGCCTCCCCGAAGAACACCGTCGTCACCGGAACGTCTGGCAGGGTGAGGTTTCCGGTCTCGGTCACGTCCCACTCCGCCTCACGCAGACGGTTGGCGGTGTTCTCGGCCGCGCCCGCGACGTCGGAGATGTTGAACACGCGCACCTCGGCCCGGGCCGGCGGTTCCGGCTCGGCCTTCTCGGACGTCTTGGTGGGTGTGGTCGTCGTCGCACTGGCAACGGCCGGTTGATCCGAGGAGTCGTCGTCGGAACCCAGTGCCTGGAATCCGACCAACAGGAACACCACCCCGAGGAACAACAGCACCATCACCATGGCGCGCAGGGGTAGCTTGGAGGACTCTCGCTGATTCATCGCGTCCACTGTATCGAGCGAATCGCCCGATCCGTCACCGCGTGAGCCTTACTTGCTGATGTCGAAGCCCAGCCGGCGCGCGGCACGGGCCTTCTGCCGGCTGGCACGCAACCGGCGCAGACGTTTGACCAGCATGGGGTCGGCAGCGAGGGCCTCGGGCCGGTCCACCAGTGCGTTCAGCACCTGGTAATACCGGGTGGCCGACATCGAGAACAGCTCTTTGATCGCGTCTTCCTTGCTGCCCGCGTACTTCCACCACTGGCGCTCGAACGCCAAAATGTCGTGTTCGCGCCGGGTAAGCCCATCGGTCAGATCAGAGTCGTCACCGGATTGCTCAGTCCGCGCCATGGCGCCGTCCATATTGCTCCCTGGACCCTTCCGACACTCGAGAAATTACATCGCTGTGGTTCGCCGATCATTCAACCACGGCTTGCTGAGTTGAGGTGACACATAAGCCCGCGAGTCGGCTCACATAAGCTTTTGGTCCATGGCCGTCGTCCCGATCCGCATTGTCGGAGACCCAGTACTGCACACGCCGACCGAACCGGTCCCCGTCGGTCCCGACGGTTCACTACCCGATGATCTGCCCGCGCTCATCCAGGACATGTTCGACACGATGGACGCCGCGAACGGGGTGGGCTTGGCGGCGAACCAGATCGGCGTCGCCAAGCGGTTGTTCGTGTACGACTGCGCCCCCACCCGCGGGCAGACCACACGCCGCCGCGGCGTCGTGATCAACCCGGTTCTGGAGACCTCCGAGGTACCGGAGACCATGCCGGATCCCGACGAGGACGAAGAGGGCTGCCTGTCGGTTCCCGGCGAGAACTTCCCGACCGGGCGCGCCGACTGGGCGCGGGTCACCGGCCTGGATGCCGACGGGTCACCGATCACACTCGAGGGCGAGGACTTGTTTGCTCGCATGCTGCAGCACGAGACCGGGCACCTCGACGGATTCCTGTATCTCGACCGCCTCGTCGGCCGGTACGCGCGCGCAGCCAAGAAGGCCGTCAAACGCAACGGCTGGGGCGTGCCGGGCCTGTCCTGGATGCCCGGTGAGGTGCCCGATCCGTTCGGGCACTGACACCCGCCGAGGTGCCTGATGTCTGAGCTCCCCGCCGTCGGCACCCGGGTCAGCCTGCGGTATCGGCTCCTGGCGGGCTCGGCGAAACCGCTCACCGATGTGATCGGGCACGTCGAGCGGATCTCCCCCACGGTCGGCGTGCGCACCAGGTCCGGTGAGCTCGTCGAGGTGGAGCCCGCCGCGATCGTGAGCGTGCGCGAACTCTCGCACACGCCGGTGCGCGCTTCTGAGATCCGCGCACTCGAACACGCCGCCGCGCTCGCATGGCCCGGCACCGAGCAGCAGTGGCTGGGCGGCTGGTTCGCGCGCGCCGGCCTTGGCGCCACGAGCCGTGCCAATTCCGCTGTGCCCCTGGACATGTCGGCACAGATCGCGGACCTCCCGGCTCTCGTCGAGTGGTACCGCCGACGTGACCTGCCCGCGTGGCTGGCGCTGCCGGAGCGCCTGCTGCCCATCCGCGCGGCGGGCATCAAACCGGCGCGGGTGATGGTGCGCGACGTGCCCCCTGGCGGCCCCGATCACACCGCCGGTGAAGGCCGGAACATCGATGCGCAGTTCGTGTCCCGGCCCGACGCGGACTGGCTCGCGGGCTACGAACGCAAGGTGCCGGTCGAGGTCCTCACCGCGGTTGTCGACGGCGAGGTGACGTTCGCCTCGGTGGCGGGCAGCGCCGTCGGGCGCGGCGCGGTGACACCCGCCCCCGACGGCACACGCTGGCTGGGGATCTCCTCGGTGCGCGTGGCGGCACAGGCCCGGCGCCAGGGATACGCCCGCGCGGTGTGTGACGCCCTGCTGGCCTGGGGCGCGGCCGCGGGTGCGCAGCGCGCCTACGTGCAGGTCGAGGTCGACAACGCCCCGGCGATCACGCTCTACAGTTCGCTGGGATTTCGTTTACACCACCAGACGCGGTACGTCGCGGCCGAGGATCTCACCACGCTCCGCTGACGCTCCCGCCGCCGTCCACGCGGACGATCTGACCCGTGATGTAGCCGGCGTCGTCGTGGAGGAGCGATGCGATCACGTGTGCGATCTCGCGCGGTTGACCCACGCGGCGCATCGGGATGTTCTCCAGGAACCTGCGCTCCAACTCCGAACCCTGCGGGCTGCGCTCGCGGTACATCTCGGTCTCGGTCGGGCCGGGCGCGACGGCGTTCACCGTGATACCCGACGTCGCGAGTTCACCGGCCCAGGTCTTGGTGGCCGTTTCCAGCGCGGCCTTCGCCGCGGCGTACGGCGTGCGCAGCGGGGTGCCCTGCGTGGTCAGGCTCGTGACGTTGACGACGCGACCCCATCCCGCGTCGAGCATTCCCGGCAGAACGGCCTGAGTGACCTGGACGGCGATCCGCATGGTCATGTCGTACGTGGAAAACAAATCGTCCAGGTCGATCTCACCGATCCGCGCGAACCGCGCGCCTGCGACGTTGTTCACCACGGCCTCGATCGGGCCGTCGGCCAGCACCGCGGCCAGGGCGTCGTCGGTGGCGGCGCGGTCGCTCAGATCGACCTGGAAGAGCTTCCCGGGAAAGTCCGGCGTCGGCGTGCGCGCGAGGCCGACAGGCTGATGGCCGTCGGCGGCCAGGCGGTCGGCCAGTGCCCGGCCGATGCCCTTCGAGGCACCGCTGATCAGTACCCGTCGTGATGTCATGTCTGTCTCCTGTTCGTCGGTGTTCCAGCCGGTCGGGTTTGCGACGGCCGCATTCGGTAAACACCCCGAACAGCTCGAACCTCCATAACGCCCCTGGTATGGGCGCATGCGGGTTCGGCATATTCCCGCAGAAGGCCGCGAGGGGCACCGGCTCTCACCGACCGCACCCGCCCGTACCCTCTTGTGCATGCGCCTGGCCACCTGGAACGTCAACTCGATCCGCGCCCGAGTCGACCGCGTCACCGACTGGCTCGCGCGCGCCGACGTGGACGTGCTGGCCATGCAGGAGACCAAGTGCTCCGACGACAAGTTCCCGGCCATGCCGTTCGTCGAACTCGGGTACGAGGTGGCCTACCACGGGCTCAACCAGTGGAACGGGGTCGCGATCGCCTCCCGCGTCGGCCTGGAGAACGTGCAGCTCGGGTTCGACAACCAACCCGCGTGGGAGGCGGCCGCCGAGGCTCGCGCCCTGGCCGCGACGTGTGGCGGGGTGCGCGTATGGAGCCTGTACGTGCCCAATGGGCGCACAGTTGATTCGCCGCATTACGCCTACAAACTCGAATGGCTCGCGGCGTTGCGGGACAACGCCCAGAAATGGCTGGCCGACGATCCACAGGCACAAATCGCACTGACCGGCGATTGGAATATCGCCCCCACCGACGAGGACGTGTGGGACATCGACTTCTTCGCCGGCTCGACACACGTCACGGAAAAGGAACGTGCCGCTTTCCAGTCGATCGTCGATGCACAGTTCGCCGACGTGGTGCGGCCCTTCGCTCCGGGCCCGGGCGTATACACCTACTGGGATTACACCCAGCTGCGGTTTCCCAAGCGCCAGGGCATGCGGATCGATTTCATCCTCGGGTCACCCGCGCTCGCGCAGCGCGTGGGCCACGCCGAGATCGTCCGCGAGGAGCGCAAAGGGAAGTCCCCCAGCGATCACGCACCCGTGCTCGTCGAACTGAACTGACAGCATCTGAACAACGCGTGAATTTGCCCCGACAATCGGGTACAGCCATTTCCGCGGCCCTCGATAATCCCTGCTTTCCAGCAAAAAAGTGCGCGGCACGGTATCAAGGGTCTCGTACGATTGATTTCGCTGTCGGCTCGCGCCGACGGAAAACCGCCCAGTTGGGGGAAGCCGTCAACTGACGACTCGTTGGAGTGGACCATCATGAAGATCTCACAATTGACCATCGCCGCCGCGGCCGCGCTCGCCATCTCGGGCGCCGCGGGCACCGCGGGGATGGCGACCGCGTTCGCCGAGGCGGCGCAGGCCGCACAAGTTTCGGCGAACCCGCTCGGCAGCCAGGCCAGGCTGGAGAACGGCGACGTCGTGCAGGCCTGGACCATCAGCGACCTGAAGCCGAGTTCGGACCAGATCCCCTATGCCGTGCAGGGAACGCTGTGGGAGGCCACGGCCACCGACGAGGCCGTTTCGGGCTCGGTCATCCCGATCGTGTCGAACCTCAACGCCAGGGCCGCGAACGGCGAGAACTACCGCGTGTTGTTCCAGGTCGCCACGCCGCAGGGCGTCAACCCCTCGACACTGGCACCGGGCCAGAAGACCACCGGCAAGGTCTATTTCGACGTCACCGGTGAGGCACCGACCACCGTCGTCTACAACGACGGTGAGCGTGACCTGCTGGCCTGGTCGCAGACCGCGGCATCGACGACGTCGCCGCGCCCGGCAGCCACCGGATCGGGCACGGCCGCGTCGACCCCGGCCCGCACGGCCCCGGTGACCACCGCGCCGGCGTCGAACACTCCCGCCACCGAACTCGTCCCCGAGTCGCCCGCCGTCGCGCCGACCGGTGCCGCACCGGCCGCCGCACCCGGCGCTGGGGCCGCGGCCACCGACATCCCGGGCAGCACGGTCCCGCCGCTCGCCGACGACGCGGCCGACGAGGCCCTCGCCGAAGAGCTGACCGATGACCTCCCCGACGAGCTGTCGCAGGACAGCGTCACTCCGGGCGAAAGCGTGGGTACCCCGTTGCCCGCCGCGGTCCAGCAGGCGCCCGCCGCTCCCGCTGCGGGCCAGCCGGCTCCCGCGGCTCCGGCTCCCGGTGCACAGGACGTTCCGACCGCGCCTGCGGGTGAGGCTCCGGCCGCGCCCGTGACGCCTGCCCCGGTCGACGGGTCGACGACGCCGACTGTCCCGGCCGGCAGCGACGCGCCGCTCACCGCCGGTGGCATCCCGACGCTCGTGCCCGCCGCGAACCCGGGTGCCCCGACGCCCTGACGCTCGCTTGCCTCAACGCCGAGATCGACGTTTTCGTCGTAAATCCTCACGGACAACGACGTTTTCGTCGGTCTCGGCGTTGTCGTATTCAGGCCTCGTTGTCGGCTCCCGCCTCTCAGGCCTCGTTGTCGGCTCCCGCCTCCGTCCCATAGCGGCCGGCGTTGAACATCGACGCGATCGCACCGATCACCATCATCACCGCGGCCGCGATGAACACCACCGTGAGCCCGGCGTGGAACGGTGCGGTGATCAACTGCGGGAAGAACTGCTGGCCGGTGAGCACGTCGGCGTTCACGCCCGGCTGCTGCAACGCGTGGAAGGGCGCGAGCAGTTCGGCGATCGGGTTGTAGCCCAGGAACGCCGCGAACAGGCTGCCGACCGGAGGAAGATTGGCCACCTCGTGCGCCACCGACGCCGAAACACCTTGCTGCTCAAGACCTGCGCTCATCGCGGTGGGCAGCGTCCCGGCCAGGCCGACGATCATCAGCGAGAAGAAGATGCCGATCGACAACGACGATCCGGCGTTGAAGAACGTCGCGCGCACACCCGAGGCCGCGCCGCGTTCGCCTGCCGGGACGGCCGACATCACGGCCGCGGAGTTGGGCGCGGTGAAAATGCCGCCGCCCAGACCGTTGAGGAACACCAGGACCGCGAACAGCCAGTAGTCGAAGTCGACGGGGATCATCACCAGCGCCACGAAGGTCGCGGCCATGATCACCATGCCGCCGACGGTGAACGGCCGCGCGCCGAAGCGGTCGGACAGGGATCCGGCGAGCGGGCCGGACACCAGGAACCCGATGGTCATGGGCAGCATGTAGATACCCGCCCACAGCGGGGTGGATTCGAAGCTGTAGCCGTGCAACGGGAGCCAGATGCCCTGCAGCCAGATGATCAGCATGAACTGCAGGCCGCCGCGGCCGACCGAGGACATCAGGCCGGCCAGGTTGCCCATGCCGAACGCCGTCGACCGAAACAGCCTGATGTTCATCATCGGGTTGGGCACACGAAGTTCGATCAGGCAGAACGCGATCAGCAGGCCCAGTCCGGCGACGATCGCACCGAGCACGAACGGACTGGTCCACCCGGTGGTCGAGTCGCCGTAAGGCTGGATGCCATAGGTGATGCCGGTGAGCAGCACGGTCAGCCCGATGCCGAAGGTGAGGGTGCCCGCCCAGTCCAGCTTGCCGGGCGTGCGCACGCCGAGTTCCTTGAGTGAGCGATAGCTCCAGACGGTGCCGAGTATGCCGACGGGGACGCCGACCCAGAAGATCGCGCGCCAGTCCCACTCGGAGAGCACGCCGCCGATCAGCAGGCCCAGGAACGATCCCGCGACGGCCGAGACCATGTTGGTGCCGAGCGCCATGCCGCGCTGGTTGGCCGGGAACGCGTCGGTGAGGATCGCCGACGACGACGCCATGAGCATCGCGCCGCCGACGCCCTGCACGACGCGCCAGGCGATCAGCCACACCGCTCCCCCACCGACGTGGAACGGGTCGACCGACAGCGCGACGGCCGCGACGGTGAAGACGACGAAGCCGATGTTGTAGATCCGGACCCGCCCGTACATGTCGCCGAGGCGGCCGAAGAGCACCACCAGCACGGCCGTCACCACGAGGTAGCCCATCAGCATCCACAACAGGTAGCTGACATTTGCCGGGTCGAGCGGATTGAGCCCGATGCCGCGGAAGATGGCGGGCAGCGATATCAGCACGATTGACGCGTTGATGGTCGCCATCAGGGTGCCCAGTGTGGTGTTGGACAGCGCGATCCACTTGTAGAACGGGTGGTCGTGGTCCATGCGCTTGCGGCGCCGGGCGGTTTCTGCGAGCGCGGCGTCCGCGGGTTCGGTCATCTCTGCTTCAGTCGTCATTCCGTCTTCGTTCTGTGCATCGAAAGATCACGGGGCAGCTTTGCCCCAACTTGGTTCCCCCACTTCGCTGGCCGCACAGGAACTTCCCAGGACGGCGCGCGGCAACACAACCAAAACACATATGCTACCTATATAAATTCCCATCCGGAAATCGCGTCCCGGTTCCCCAACGCGCGGATCTGCGCTAGGTTCAGCGACGGCAGAGAAAACCGCGGGAGTGCGCACCGAGCGCGCTGAGAGGACAGCTGGGGCTGTCGACCGTATGAACCTGACCGGGTAATGCCGGCGTAGGGAGATCGAATGTCCGATATTTTTGTCGACCCGTCCGTGGCGTCCACCGTGGGCCCGAAAGTCACCCCCACCGTGACGACCGGCCCGATCACGGGGAGTACCAAGGCCTATCGCGAGGTGGAGCATCCGGGGGTGGACGTCCCGCTGCGGGTGCCGTTCCGCCGGGTCCACCTGAGCGACGGCGACCACCTCGACCTGTACGACACGTCCGGTCCGTACACCGACACCGACGCCGTCATCGACCTCGACGCGGGCCTGACACCGCGACCCGGGGTGGTGCGCGACCGCGGCACGCAGCTGCAACGCGCCCGTGCCGGTGAGATCACCGCCGAGATGGCGTTCATCGCCGAGCGCGAAGGCGTCCCCGCCGAACTGGTGCGTTCCGAGGTGGCACGTGGGCGGGCGGTGATCCCGGCCAACCACAATCACCCCGAGAGCGAACCGATGATCATCGGCAAGGCCTTCGGCGTGAAAGTCAATGCGAACATCGGCAATTCGGCGGTCACATCGTCGATCGCCGAAGAAGTCGACAAGATGGTGTGGGCGACCCGCTGGGGTGCCGACACCATCATGGACCTGTCGACCGGTCGCGACATCCACCTGACGCGGGAATGGATCCTGCGCAACTCGCCGGTGCCGGTGGGCACCGTGCCCATGTACCAGGCACTGGAGAAGGTCAACGGCGACCCCACCAAGCTCAGCTGGGATGTCTACCGCGACACCGTGATCGAGCAGTGCGAACAGGGCGTGGACTACATGACCGTGCACGCCGGTGTGCTGCTGCGGCACATCCCGCTGACGGTCGACCGGGTCACGGGCATCGTGTCACGCGGCGGGTCGATCATGGCGGCCTGGTGCCTGGCACATCACACAGAGTCGTTCCTGTACACCAACTTCGAGGAACTGTGTGAGATCTTCGCACGCTACGACGTGACGTTCTCGCTGGGCGACGGCCTGCGCCCGGGGTCCATCGCCGACGCCAACGACGCGGCCCAATTCGCCGAGCTGCGCACCCTCGGCGAGCTCACCACGATCGCGAAAAACCATGGCGTGCAGGTGATGATCGAAGGCCCTGGCCACGTCCCCATGCACAAGATCGTCGAGAACGTGCGCCTCGAAGAGGAACTGTGTGACGATGCGCCGTTCTACACACTGGGACCGCTCGCGACCGACATCGCCCCGGCGTACGACCACATCACCTCGGCGATCGGCGCGGCGATCATCGCCCAGGCAGGCACCGCGATGCTGTGCTACGTCACACCCAAGGAGCATCTGGGCCTGCCCAACCGCCAGGACGTCAAGGACGGCGTGATCGCCTACAAGATCGCGGCGCACTCTGCCGACCTGGCCAAGGGCCATCCCCGCGCGCAACAGCGCGATGACGCACTGTCCAAGGCGCGCTTCGAGTTCCGGTGGCACGACCAGTTCGCGCTGTCGCTGGATCCCGACACCGCGCGCGAGTTCCACGACGAGACACTGCCCGCCGAACCGGCGAAGACCGCGCACTTCTGCTCGATGTGCGGGCCCAAGTTCTGCTCCATGCGCATCACGGCCGACCTCAAGGATTCGATCCGCGAGGCGATGGACCAGAAATCCGCCGAGTTCGCCGAACAGGGGAACCGTGTGTATCTACCGTTGACATCGTGAGGAACAACGTGAAACTGCTACCGCTGACCCCGCCCGGTCAGACGCCGACCCGGGTGATGACCATCGCGGGCACCGATTCCGGTGGCGGCGCGGGCATCCAGGCCGATCTGCGCACGTTCGCCATGCTGGGCGTGCACGGCTGTGTCGCGGTGGCAGCCGTCACGGTGCAGAATTCGGTGGGGGTCAAGGGATTTCACGAGGTTCCCGTCGACATCATCGCAGGGCAGATCCAGGTGGTCGCCGAGGACATCGGCATCCAGGCCGCCAAGACCGGCATGCTGGCGTCAGCAGAGATCATCGGTGCGGTCGCCGAGACCTGGCGCGGGCTGGGCACCGAAGCCCCGCTGGTGGTCGATCCGGTGTGCGCGTCGATGCACGGCGATCCGCTGCTGCATCCCAGTGCCCTCGATTCGGTTCGCAACGAACTGTTTCCGATCGCCTCACTGGTGACACCGAACCTCGACGAGGTCCGGCTCATCACCGGCATCGAGGTGGTGGACGAGGCCACGCAGCGCGACGCCGCCAAGGCGCTGCACGCTCTGGGTCCCAAGTGGGCACTGGTCAAGGGCGGGCACCTGCGCACGTCGGCGCAGAGCCCCGATCTGCTGTACAACGGCACCGACTTCTACGAGTTCGGCGCCGAGCGGATCGACACCGGACACGACCACGGCGCCGGGGACACCCTCGCCGCGGCCGCGGCCTGCGCGCTGGCACACGGCATGGATATGCCCGACGCGGTAGCGTTCGCCAAAGGGTGGGTGACCGAATGTCTGCGTGCGGCATATCCGTTGGGCCACGGCCACGGCCCGGTGTCGGCCCTGTTCAGGTTGCACCATGGCTCGTGACGCGCGCCAGACCCTCGAAGGCCTCGAGGCCATCGCCGGCGTCGCACACGAACCGGAAGCCGACCCGCGCGGTGTCGTGGTGCTCACCCACGGCGCCGGCGGCAACCGCGACGGGGCGCTGCTGACGCGGATCTGCGACGAATGGGCCGCGCGCGGATGGCTGGCGATCCGCTACAACCTGCCCTACCGCCGGCGCCGCCCAAAGGGCCCGCCCTCGGGATCGGCCCAGGCCGATCAGGAAGGTGTCGCCGAAGCCATCGCGTTCGCGCGTGGTCTCACCGACGGGCCCGTGCTCGCGGGAGGGCACTCCTACGGCGGGCGTATGACGTCGATGGTCGCGGCCGAGCACGGCGGTATGGATGTGCTGACGCTGTTCTCGTATCCGGTGCATCCGCCCGGCAAGCCCGAGCGCGCCCGCACCGAGCATCTGCCGAACATCACTGGGCCGACGGTGTTCACGCATGGTTCGTCGGATCCGTTCGGCACGATCGGCGAGGTCACCGCGGCCGCGGCACTGATCAACGGCCCCACCGAGGTGGTCGCGATCGATGGGGCACGCCATGACCTCGCGTCCAAGACGCACAATGTCCCGGCCCTCGCGGTCGACGCGGCTTTGAGGATGCTCGATATCGTCTGAGCATGACCACTCCGCCCGGTCCTCCACCACCGCCCTACGGCGCACACGGATACCCACCGCCTCCCCCGCTGCCCTACACCAACGGCACCGGGCCCATCCCGCAGCCGCCGAAGAAGCCCAGGCGCGTGTGGGTGCTCGTCGCGGTCGTCGTGGCGGTGCTCGCGATGCTCGTCGCGGGTGCGGCCGTGGCGCTGTACTACGTGACCGAAAAGGATTCGACCGAGGCCTCACAGGTCAAGGTCGGTGACTGCCTGGCCGAGATCCCGGACAGCAGCCGGGTGCTCTACGTCGAGACCGTGGCGTGCGATCAGCCGCACAAGGGCGAGGTGTTCGCGGTGATGCAGATGCCCGACGGCGATTTCCCCGGCGAGGGCGCGGTGCTCGAGTTCACCGAGAAATGCGGGCCGGCGCTCAAGGAGTACGCACCCGCGGCGGCGGACGACAAGGCGATCCGGGCGATGGTGCTGTACCCGACGGCCGACTCGTGGCAACGCGGCGACCGGACCGTGACGTGCATCGCGACCAGTGAAAACAGCAGGACCGGGAAAATAGGGTAACTCCCTACTCTAAACACGGCACTCGGTGCGGGCCGACACTCGATTCATGGTCGAGATAGCCAGCGGCCCCGCGGTCGAGTCGCCGCGCGCGCCGCGTAATCCCCTGCCCTACCGCGAGCAGGTCCGCTGTCTGCGCTCGTTCGTCGAGGGTGCCCAGCGGTTGTTCGACGCAGGCGGGCCGGTCCACCGGATCGTCCTGGGACCGCGATGGCTACTGCCTCCGGTGCTCTTGATCGCGTCACCACAGGGTGCGCGCGACGTGCTGGGACGCCCCGACGCGGTCGCCGATCGCGGCAAGGCCCGCATCATGGTCGAGCTGTACCGGCTCATGGGCGGCAATCTCCTTGACCTGCCGCATGATCGCTGGCTGCCGCGCAGGCGCACGCTGCAACCGATGTTCACCAGGAAGCACGTGCCGCGCTTCGCCGGCCACATGGCGGCCGCGGCGCAGTCGGTGGCCGACTCGTGGCGTGACGGCACCACCGTCGACCTGGACACGGCGTGCCGTGCCCTGACGTTGCGGGCGCTGGGCCGTTCGATTTTCGGCGTCGACCTCGACCAGCGCGCCGAGGATGTCGGTCCCGCACTGCGCACGTCGTTGTCGTGGGTGGCCGACCGCGCGAGTCGGCCGGTGAACCTGCCGCAGTGGGTGCCCACCCGGGGGCAGCGCAAGGCCCGCGCGGGCAACGCAACCCTGCATCGTCTGGCGGCCGAGATCCTGGCCGACGTGCGCGCGGATCCCGACCGGGACGCGCCGCTGGTGCGCGCGCTGCTCGAAGCGCGCGACCCCGAAACCGGACGGGGTCTCACCGACGACCAGATCTGCGATGAGTTGGTGCTTTTCATGCTCGCCGGGCACGACACCACCTCGACGACGCTGTGCTATTCGCTGTGGGCGCTGGGCCACCATCCCGACATCCAGGAGCGGGTGTACGCCGAGGTGGCCGCGCTGGGCGACCGGGAACTCACCACCGACGACGTGCCACAGCTGACCTACACCATGCGAGTGCTGCACGAGGCGCTGCGCCTGTGCCCTCCCGGATCGGGAACGATGCGGATGCTCAACGAGGAGATGACGGTCGATGGGTATCGCGTCGAAGCGGGCACCGTGGCGATCGTCAACTTCTACGCCATGCACCGCAGCCCCACCCTGTGGGACGCACCAGAGCGGTTCGACCCCGACCGGTTCAGCCCCGAACGCTCGGCGGGCCGGAACCGTTGGCAGTACCTGCCTTTCGGTGGCGGTCCACGGTCATGCATCGGCGATCACTTCGCCATGCTGGAGGCCACCTTGGCCCTGGCCACCGTCATCCGGGCGGTGTCCGTCGAATCCCAGAACACCGATTTTCCGGTGGAGACCCCCTTCACCGTGATCGCCGCGGCGCCGGTTCCGGCCCGCGTCACCAGGAGGTAACCGCAATGAAGTTCATCGTGCACTGGACCCAATCGCAGGCCGGCTTCCGCGACGCGGTCGACAAGTTCAGGAAGACCGGCGCCCAGGTTCCCGAAGGGGTGACGCTGCTGGGCCGTTGGTGGGGCATGAACGGGCAGGGCTTCGCGATCGTCGAAACCGACGACGCCAAGGCGATGTTCGAGTCCACGGCCGAATGGGGCGAGTTCCTCACCATGGACGTCACCCCGGCGGTCGAGGACGCCGAGGCCGGTGAGGTTCTCGCGAAGCTCTACTGAGACTTCGGATCGAGCACCGGCCGCGCGTCGAAGCCGACCAGTGTCTGCACGGCGTGCGCGACGTGAAATGCCGCCGACTCGTCGTGCGGATGACTGACGACCTGGACCCCCGTGGGCACTCCCTCGGGGGACAGCCCACTGGGCACCGAAAGCACCGCGCAGTGGTTGGCCACGTTGAACGGACTCGTCATGTGGCCTTCCCAGTAGTGCCTGCGGTGGCCGTGTTCGGTGTCGATGCCGTCGAGGTAGTCACCGTCGGCGCGCAGCGAGGTCACCGCTGACGTCGGGCACAGCAGCACGTCGACATCGCGCATGGCGACGGCCAGTTCGTGCTGCACGCGCGCGTCGGCGGCCAGCGAGTCCACCAATGGGCAGTGCTGTGCGGCCGCGGCAGCGTCGGCGATGAACTGCCGCGTGTAGGCCGCGAGTTCGCCTTCGGTGCCCTTCGTTTCGCGCTGCATGGCCGGGGCGAGGATGTGGCCGAAGTGCGCGAAGATGGTGTCCCTGATCTGCGCGGTGGTCCAGGGCAGGTCGATGCCGACCACCTCGGCGCCGGCGCCGGCGAGAACGTCGGCCACCGCGCGGGTGTTGGCGGCAACGGCCTCCGCGACGGGGAAATCGCCGAGATGGACCGAGAGCCCGATCCGCAGACCGCGCACTCCACCGGTGCGCAGGGGCGACTGGTTCGCCGGGCCCCACGAGGCGTGGTCGGCAGGGTGGCGCCCCGACATGACGGCGCTGAGCAGCGCGACGTCGGCCACGGTGCGGCCCATCGGCCCGTCACCGCGGTACCAGTCGGCGGCCAGCGGCGGCAGGCCAGGGATACGCCCGTAGGGCGCCTTGTAGCCGACCGTGCCGGTGAAACCTGCTGGGATACGGGTGGATCCGGCGATGTCGGACGCGGTGGCCAGTGTGGTGAACCCGGCGGCCAGGGCCGCGCCCGCGCCGCCGGACGATCCGCCCGGCGAGGTCTGCGGGTTCCACGGATTGCGCGTGACGCCCCACATGGGTGAGTGGGTGACGGTGGCGCAGCTGAACTCCGGGCTGGTGGTGCGCGCATGGATGATGCCGCCTGCGGCCCTGATCCGTTCGACCACGGGGTGGTCGTGTTCGGCGACGCGCCCGCGGTGCGCCGCGAGTCCCTGCTCAAGGCGCAGGCCCGCGATGCCGTGCTTCTCCTTGGTGGCCACGGTGAGCCCCAGCAGCGGTGGCGGCTCGTCGCCCGACGCGGCGTAGCGCGTGTACATGTCGGCGGCCGCACGTGCCTGTGTCCGGGCGTCGTCGAACAGGGTCTCGGTGAACGCGTTGATGCCGGTGTCGCGGTCACCGTTGTGAGCCTCGATCTGCGAGATCTGCGCGTCGAGCACGTCCAGCGGTGAGAGTTCGCGGCTACGAAAGGCTTTCCTGGCCTCGGTGGCGCTCAGATACGCCAGCGGCGCCATCACGCCCGCGGTCATCAGGCCACCGTCTCGGCGGCCAGCGCACCGTGCACCATTTCCCAGGCCACCCCGGTCAGCGCGTCGACGCCGGCGACCATGTCCTCGTCGGTGCTGAACTCGCGCTCGCAGTGGCTGACGCCGTCGACCGACGGGATGAACATCATCACGGTGGGCACGATGCGGTTCATCGGCACCGAGTCGTGCCCGGCCATCGTGCGGATGGGCCGCACACTGAGCCCGAGGTCGGCAGCGACCTTCTGGGTCAGCTCGATACCGGCCTGCGGGAAGCGCTGGATGTCACGAATGTCGAAGTCGCGCACGTTGATCCGGATGTCATGCGCTTCGGCGACCTTGGCGATGTCGGCGAGCAGGCTCGACCGTGCCGCAGCAACGATCTCTGGTGAGGCCGAGCGCAGGTCGGCCACCAGGTGCACGCGGCGGGGCACCACGATCGGCGAGTTGGGTTCGACGGTGAAACGACCGACCGACGACACGATGGCCTCGTCCTCGAACTGGCCGACGACGTCGTGCACCAGCAGCACCACCTTGCTGGCGGCCACCAGGGCGTCGCGGCGGTCGGCCATCGCGGTCGCGCCTGTGTGCGACTGCTCGCCGAGCACCTCGATGTCGAGTTTCTGCGTGTACCAGGAGTAGTCGACCGCGCCCAGCGCGATGCCCTCGCGCTCCAGGATGCGGCCCTGCTCGATGTGGATCTCGGCGTACCCGGCGGCCTGCGGACGCGGATCGGTGCCGCGGTAGCCGATCTCGGCCAGCGCCTCGGCTACCGAGACACCCGAAAGGTCACGCACCGCGAGCATCTCGTCTTCGTCCATGAGTCCCGCGAACACCGAGGACCCCATGATCGACGGGGCGAACCGCCCGCCCTCCTCGTTGAACCAGTTGACCACCGCAAGGTTGTACCGCACCTCGCCGCTGTCGGTTCCGGTGCTGCCCTTGATTCGCTGTTCGACGCGTTCGGCCGCGTGTAGCGCGGCGATGACGCCGTACGCGCCGTCGAAACGCCCGCCGAGGGGCTGGGAGTCCAGGTGCGACCCGATCAGGATGTAGGGCGCGCCTGGGATGAATTCGACGAGCGCAAACATGTTTCCGATGCTGTCGACGCGCAGTTCCCACCCACGCTGGGCGGCGAACGCGGCGAACCAGTCGCGGCTCAGCTTGTCCTCGGGGGTCGCGGCCTGGCGGTCGACGCCCTGGTTTTCGGTGGCCCCGAAGGTGGCGACGTGGTGGAAGTCGGCGAGAAATGCGGTTGCAGACATGTTTATTCCTTAGAGAGATTCGAAGTCGGGCTCAGCCGATGCGGCGGCGTGTTTCCGGCACCCGCGCGAAAAGCAGCAGGAGCAGGACCACCGCGGCGGCCGTGGCCATGTAATAGCCGGGGGCGGCGTCCAGTTCGGTCGAGGACACCAGCATGGTGCCGATGAACGGTGCCGTACCGCCGAACACCGCGTAGGCGACGTTGTAGCTGATCGCCGCCGAGGTGAATCGTGTTGCCGTGGTGAAGACCTCGACGAAGAACGTGTAGCAGCCACCGCCGTAGATGCACAGCGGCACCACGAACAACAACTGCCCGACCATGGCCAGCGACAGCGACCCGCTGGTGACCAGCATGAAGCACGGGATCGAAAGCACCGCCAGCGCTGCCGATCCGGCGATCAGCATGGGTTTGCGTCCGACCCTGTCGCCGATGATGCCGCCGACGGGGAGCAGCAGCGCGTAGAACGCCATCGCGATCGCGTTGATCAGCAACGACTGTTCACGGCTGAGGTTGCCGGTGGTCTGCACGTAGGAGACGAAGTAGCCCGACAGGAAGTAGAAGCCCATGGCGGTCAGGCCCATGACGAAGATGACCTGTGCCATGCGCACCTTGTTCTGGCGGAACGTCTCGCGGATCGGGCTGAACTCTTTGTGCTCGTGCTTGGCCAGCACCTGCTTGAACGCCTCGGACTCTTCGGTTTTCGCGCGGATCCACACACCGAACACCGCCAGTGGCAGCGCGAGCAGGAATGGGATGCGCCATCCGTAGGACTCGAACGCCGCGGCAGGCATGGTCGAGGACAGGATCAGGATCAGCGTGCCGCCCACCACCGACGGCAGCGCGGTCGCGGAGATGGTGATGTTCAGCCAGAACCCGCGCCGCTCCAGCGGGGCGTGTTCGAAGACGAAGGCCGGGGCGCCCACCGACTCACCGCCCGCGGAGAAGCCCTGAACCAGCCGGCACGTCACGAGCAGGATCGGCGCGGCGATCCCGATGCTGGCGTGGGTCGGCAGCATGCCGATCAGCGCGGTGGCGGTGCCGATCAGCAGCAGGGTGAGGAACAGGACCTTACGGCGGCCGATGCGGTCGCCCAGCGCCCCGAAGAACAGCCCACCGAGGGGCCGCACGAAGAACGCCACACCGAACGTGGCGAAGGTGGCCAGCAGGCCGGCCAGGGAGCTGCCGCCTGGAAAGAACAGTTTGGCCAGCGTCACCGCGGACAGGCCGTAGAGGGTGAAGTCGTAGAACTCGATGAACTGCCCGATGCCGCCACCGGCCAGCACCCGTTTCTGCATGCCGGTGCTGGGCTGCTTGTCGGATGTCTGCGACTCGGGGTGGACGGTGTCGCGCAGTTCGGCGGCTTCCTGCTGATCTGTCTTCGTCATGGGGACTCTCAGGTGTCGGAGATCGCTGATTGGTTCAGCTTTGTGACAGCGCTCTCACAAGTCCAACGAAAACAATTGGACAAGCCGATCGACTGAACCGATCAGCGCAGCTCAGCGGTGCTGCGGAGCGGTGGCGTGAAGATCCACACACACCTGCTCGACCGCGAGGGCCTTGCGCGTGAGCCGCGCGTCGCGCAACCGGACCAGCACCACCTCGATGGGCGGGACGTCGTCGGCCAGCTCGAGCGCGACGATGCGTCGTCCCGCGTAGGTCAGGTCGTGAACCAGCCGCCGGTTGAGCACCGAGTAGCCCTGCCCCAGGCCGACGTAGGAGCGCACGGTCTCGTAGCCCGACACGAAATGGCGGATCCGGGGCCGCACGCCGAGGCGCTTGAAGATGTCGAGGTAGTACTCGCGGCTGTGTTTCAGGTCGAGCAGCACGAACGGTTCGTCCTCGAAATCGCGCAGGTGCACCGGCTGCTCGGGGTGGGCGGCGCGCGGGTGATCGGCCGAGACCAGCACGTGCGGCGGGATCCGTTCGAGCGATCGGTAGTCGAACTCGGTGCCGACGCCCAGGTCGTACATCACCGCGATCTCGCAGATCCCGTCACGCACGGCGCGCATCAGGGTCTCCTGGTCACCTTCCAGGAAGGTGAGTTTGATGCCGGGGTGGCGTTTCTCGACGGCGGTGAGGATGTTCGGCGCGTGGAACGGCGCGATCGGCGAGAAGATGCCGACGACGAGGTCGCCGACGAGTTCTTCGCGTTCGGCGCGCACGGATTGGTACAGCTGATCGGCGTCCTCCAGGACGGTCTTGGCGCCGATCAAGAGCCTTCGGCCCTCGGCGGTGAGCCGCAGACCGCGGCTGGACAGCCGCTGGAACAGTTCGGCGCCCACCTCACGCTCGAGCTGGTGGATCGCCGCCGACAGCGTGGACTGGGTGACGTTGAGGTCGAGCGCGGCCGCCCGCATGTTCTCGTGCCGCGCGACGGCCGTGAAGTACCGCAACTGCACGAGGGTGAACGACTTCGCCATGCCCGCATCATTACCCCGTTTCGCCCGGAGGTCTCGACAAAGTACCCAGTACCTGCGGTACTGTCTGGCGCATGCGACCGGTGGTGCACGACGCGGTGATCGTCGGGGCAGGATTTGCCGGGCTCGGTGCGGCGATCCAGCTCAAGAAGATGTCGTTCGACGACTTCGTGATCCTGGAGCGCGAGGACGACCTGGGCGGCACCTGGTACGTCAACCACTACCCCGGGCTGGCCGTCGACGTGCCCACCACCACGTACTCGTATTTCTTCGAACCCAATCCGTCCTGGTCACGGCTGTTCTCGACCGGCAGGGAGATCAAGCGATACGCCGATGATGTCGCCGACAAGTACGACGTGCGCCGCCACATCCGCTTCGGCACCACCGTCACCGGGGCCCGCTGGGACGAGGACGACAACGTGTGGCAGGTGTCCCTGACCGACGGTGAGCAACTGCAGGCGCGTTTCCTGATCACCGCCACCGGGTTCCTGTCCCAGCCGCACACACCCGACATTCCGGGCATCACCGAATTCGACGGCAAGATCATCCACACCACCGACTGGGACGACGGGTACTCGCTGTACGGCCGCCGCGCCGCCGTCGTCGGCACTGGCGCCACCGCGGTGCAGCTCATCCCTGAACTGGCCGAGCGGGTCGCCGAGCTGACGGTCTACCAGCGCACGCCGATCTGGGTGGTGCCCAAGGTCGACGTGCGGTTCCCGCCGGCGGTCAGGGCGCTGTTCGCGCGCGTCCCGCTGACCCAGCGCGTGGTGCGCGCGATCACCGACGCCATCTACGCGTTCATGGTCGACACCGCGGTGCTCAAGCACCGGTACTTCCGTCGGCTCAACATCGCCGCGGCGGATCTGGGCCGGCTGCACCTGGCGGCATCGATCCGTGACCCGGACCTGCGCAGCAAACTCACGCCGGACTACGACTTCGGTTGCAAGCGGCCCACATTCTCCAACAGCTACTACCGGACGTTCACCAAACCGCACGTGCATCTGCAGGCCGACGGAATCGACCACGTCGAGCCCGACGGGATCGTCAACGCCGACGGCAGCAAGACCGTGATCGACACCCTGGTGCTCGCGACCGGTTTCGACCTGTGGGAGGCCAATTTCCCCGCGATCGAGGTGATCGGCAGGCAGGGACGCGACCTCGGCAAATGGTGGCGCGAGACCAGATTCCAGGCATATCAGGGAGTCTCGATGCCGTACTTCCCCAACTACCTCAGCCTGGCCGGACCGTATGCGTTCCTGGGCCTGAACTTCTTCAACACCATGGAATACCAGATGCGGCTCATGGAGCGCTTGTTCGGCGAGGTGGCGCGCCGTGACGCGCGGACCTTCGAGGTCACCGAGGAGGCCAACCGGCGGTACCTCGACCGGATGACCGACGCGCTCGGCGATTCGCTGTTCACCCTCGGCAACTGTGCATCGGCACGGTCGTACTATTTCAATCCGAGCGGCGAGGCAACGCTGCTCAGGCCGATGACGACCCGCAGGGCCGTCGCGGAAGCCTCACGATTCCCGTTGAGCGACTACACCTTTGCCTGATCAGAGAGGATCATCCGTGGCACGAGAGAAGAAGAACTCCACGCTGGCCAAACTCGCCGGTCTCGGCCTGGCGGGCGTCGGCGTCGCCCACTTCGCCAAGCCGCAACTGTTCGAGTCGATCACCAAGCCGGCCTTCCCGCGCGACACCCGCAAGCACATCTACACCAACGGCGGCATCGAGACCGCGCTGGGCCTGGCGCTGAGCGCATCCAAGACGCGGCGCATCGGGGCCGTCGGCGCCGTGGGCTATCTCACCTACCTCGCGGGCAACGCCGTCCGTAACCGGTAGCGGCCCAACAACACCAGATCGACCATGGTCGACACCACGGCCCGGGCCTGCTCAGAGTTCCGGTACCCCATGAGCCGGCCCAGGTCGATCACCAAGGCCATCGCGGCATGAACGGCGAAGCGCGCCTGCCCGGCCGACCAGTGCGGCCGGACCGGCATCACGACGTTGACCCACGATTCGACGGCCGAGCGCTGCAGATCACGCAGGATCTTCTGGTCCGCCGGGGTCATGTTGAGCCGCTCGGTGTAGTAGACGTGCTCCAACTCGGGACGGTCGAAGGACCGCGTCACATAGTCGTCGATCAGCGCCGCGAGGACATCCTCGGGTTCGCCTCCGGCGGCGAGGATCTCGGCCATGTCGGCCGACAGGCGGTCGGCCGCACGGCGGAAGCCCGCAGCCAGGATGTCGGCCTTGCCCGAGAAGTAGCGGTAGATGCCCGAGGCCGGCATGCCGACGGCTGCCGCGATGTCCTCCATCGTGGTGTCGCGGTAGCCGTTCTTGTTGAACAACCGCATCGACTCGTTCAGCAGCGCTTCGTATTTGGCCGCACTCACCACCGGCGTCGTCGCAGGTGCCGCCACGGCGCCGAGTTCAGGAAGTTCCGGCAGGTAGGCGGCCAGCACACTCTCGACGATCTCACCGAGCACCTCGCGGATCTGGCCGGCAGGCAGTTTGCCGCGGTGGTCCACGACGCTGCCGATCACACTGAGCGTCGCGGTGGACAGCATCCACCGCTCGCGCGAGATCAGTTCCGGACGCAGCTGCTGCAGCGGCCGCTGGATGCGGCGGTGCACGGTGCGCATCTGTGCGTTGAGGGCCGCCTGGTCGTCTTCGTTGAGGTAACGAGCCTCCCAGCGGTACAGGCCGCCGGATTCCCGGTTGGCCAGCGACGTGTCGGTCAGCGCAGCGGCCAGAAGGCGCAACTGCTCGCGGGCATCCTCGGAGTTCTCGGGTGCGTCAGCGGTGTCGGCGAATGCGGTGCAGTCGACGAGTTGCTGCCCGAGATTGAGCACGGCGTCGCGGAACAGCTCGTATTTACTGGAGTAGTGCCGGTACAGCGCGGCCGCGGAGATCCCGACCCGCGACGCGATGGCCTCCATGCTCACGCCGTGATAGCCGAGCGCGCTGAACGCCTCCGCAGAAGCCCGTGCGATCTGGGCTTTTCGGTCCTTGGGCCGACGTCGCACAGCTACAGAACCGCTCGTGGTCGGGCCGAGCGGGGTGCGCGCCATGTGGTCACGATAAACGGGCCCACCGATCCGGTCAAAGGCCCTGACCCAGGGGGAACGGTCATTAACATAGGTGGCGTTGTGGCCGGATGGGGGTCCCGTGCTTGTCGGATTGCGTCGCCTGCTGGCGTACAAGGTTGCCGTCGGCGAACTCATTGTCGCCGCCATGGTGCTCGGCGTGCCCTACCTGGTGGTGGGCGTCATCTGGTCGAGCACTCACATCGACCACCTGCGCAACTTGGAGAGTCTCGACGCCGTGGTGTCGTTCCTCGGGGCCATCGTGTCCTGGCCGGTGCTGCTGTTCTCCGACGTGTGCATGACGTGAAGGGGGAACCATGAGCTATCGCGCGGTCTACCTGGGCATCGCCGGGGCGATCGTCCTGGCCATCGGCCTGTATCTGATGAGCATGACCGTCTACCTCGACGACTTCGACCGCTATGGCATGCAGATCCCCTGCGGCACAGCATTTTCCGAGCATCTCGTGCAGGCCGAGGCGGCAGGCGTGGAGTACGTCGACAAATGCGGCTCGGCGCTGATGACGCGTCGCCTGTGGACCATCCCGGTGGTGGCGGTCGGCGCGCTGGCCCTCATCGCGGTGCTGTTGCGGGCGGCCACCAGCTCGGCGCACGAGTCGCTCATCCCCAAACGCGACTCGCACTGATCTACGATCGCGGGCGTGTCCACGCCCGGGGGTCTGCAGCGCAGGCTCGGAACCGTCGACGCGGTGACCATCGGGCTGGGCTCGATGATCGGCGCGGGCATCTTCGCCGCGATCGGCCCGGCCGCCGCCGCGGCCGGATCGGGCCTGCTGATCGGTCTGGCACTCGCGGCCGTTGTCGCGTACTGCAACGCCACGTCCTCGGCGCGGCTGGCGGCCATCTACCCGCAGTCCGGCGGCACGTACGTGTACGGCCGCGAACGGCTCGGCGAGTTCTGGGGTTACCTCGCGGGCTGGAGTTTCGTCGTGGGCAAGACCGCCTCGTGCGCGGCGATGGCGCTGACCGTGGGCAGCTACGCGTGGCCCGAGCACGCGAATGCGGTCGCGGTGGGCGCCGTGGTGGCGCTGACCGCCGTCAACTACGTCGGGGTGCAGAAGTCGGCCATGCTGACACGGGTGATCGTCGCCGTGGTGCTCGCGATCCTGGCCACCGTGGTGGTGCTGCTGCTCGGTTTCGGTGACGCCGATCCGGCCCGGTTGTCGCTGGGCGACGACGTCTCCGCGGTCGGGGTGTTGCAGGCGGCGGGTCTGCTGTTCTTCGCGTTCGCCGGTTATGCGCGCATCGCGACGCTCGGTGAGGAGGTCCGCGATCCCGCGCGGATCATCCCGCGGGCCATCCGGATCGCGCTGGGTCTCACGCTCGTGGTGTACGCCGTGGTGGCGGGCGCGGTGCTCGCCGTGCTGGGTGGCACCGATCTGGCCGGTGCGACGGCTCCGCTGGCTGACGCCGTGGCGGCAGTTGGTGCCGGGCAGTGGCAGCCGCTGGTGCGTGCCGGCGCCGCGATCGCCGCGTTGGGTTCGCTGCTCGCGCTGATCCTGGGGGTGTCCCGTACGACGCTCGCGATGGCCCGCGACCATCATCTGCCGTCGGCGCTCGGCGCCGTCCACCCGCGGTTCGGGGTGCCGCACCGTGCCGAGGTGACGGTCGGCGTCGTGGTGGCCGTGCTGGCCGCGGTCGCGGATCTGCGTGGCGCGATCGGCTTCTCGTCGTTCGCGGTGCTCCTGTACTACGCGATCGCCAATGCGTCGGCGGCCACGTTGGGCGGGCGTCTGGTCCCCGCGGTCGGCCTCGTCGGTTGCCTGGTCCTGGCGTTCACGTTGCCGCTGTCGTCGGTGCTGGCCGGGTTGGCCGTGGTGGCGGCCGGCGCGGTGGTCTACGGGGTCCGCCGCATCTCGTAGCGTCACGCGTGCGCAAACGCCGCCGATGGTGTGTAGTTCTCAATCGTGACCTTGCTGAATTGGAAGTACGTCGAGTCCCGCGCCGATGACGACTTCGTCGTCGCGCCGGGCGAGCGACTCGACTGGGGACGCACCATCGGCATCGGTGCGCAGCACGTGGTGGCGATGTTCGGTGCGACGTTCCTGGTCCCGGTCCTCACGGGCTTCCCGCCGTCGACCACCCTGCTGTTCTCCGGTATCGGCACCATCCTGTTCCTGCTGATCACCGGCAACCGGCTGCCGAGCTATCTGGGGTCGAGCTTCGCGGTGATCGCACCGGTCACCGCGGCCGTGGCCGCCGACGGCGCGGGCAGTGCGCTCGGCGGACTGATCGCGGTCGGCGTGCTGCTGATCATCGTCGGCGCGGTGGTGCACCTGGTGGGCACGCACTGGATCGACGTGGTCCTGCCGCCGGTGGTCACCGGCGCGATCGTGGCGCTCATCGGGTTCAACCTGGCCCCCGCGGCCAAGAACAACTTCGAACAGGGTCCGCTGGTCGGTCTGGTGACGCTGGTCCTGTTGGTCGGTGTGCTGGCGTTCTTCCGCGGCATCATCGGCCGACTGGCGATCTTCGGCGCCGTGGTGATCGGGTATCTGCTGGCGCTGGTCCTCGGCGAGGTCGACACGTCGGCGATCGCGGCGGCCCCGTGGGTGGGCTTGCCGCAGTTCCAGACCCCGACGTTCTCCCTCGGTCTGCTGCCGTTGTTCCTGCCCGCGGTGATCGCGCTGATCGCCGAGAACATCGGGCACGTCAAGTCCGTGGGACAGATGACCAAGACCGACATGGATCCGCTCATCGGTCGGGCGCTCGCGGCCGACGGTGTGGCGACCGTGCTCGCCGGCGCCGGAGGCGGCTCGGCCACCACCACCTACGCCGAGAACATCGGCGTCATGGCCGCCACGCGCGTCTACTCGACCGCCGCGTACTGGGTGGCGGCCGTCGTGGCGATCGTGTTGTCGTTGTGCCCCAAGGTCGGAGCGGTGATCTCGGCGATCCCGGCCGGTGTGCTGGGCGGCGCGACGATCGTGCTGTACGGGCTGGTGGGCATCCTCGGTGTGCGGATCTGGCTGACCAACCACGTCGACTTCTCCAAACCCGTCAACCAGATGACCGCGGCCATCCCGCTCATCATCGGTATCGCCGATTTCACCTGGCAGGCCGGAGAATTGACCTTCACGGGCATCGCGCTCGGATCCATCGCCGCGCTGGCGGTGTTCCACGGTATGCGCCTGCTGGAGACCCTCGGCGGTCTGGGCCGCCGCCCAGCGGCCGACCAGGCGCCTACTCCCCCAACGCATTGACCGCACGCGCGAACACGCCCGGCAGTGCCGCCGCCACGGGCGTGATGCAGGCGCGCACCGGCCGGATCCCGCTGCCGCGCAACAGCGCAGCCGTCAACCACCGGTAGCGTCGCGTCATGGCCAGCCACCGCCGGTCGTACTCCTCGGGCCGGTTGTGGCGCACGCAGTCGACCAGCAGTTCGGCGCCGCCGAACGCCAGGCCCATGCCCTCGCCGGTGAGCGCGTCGATGTAGCCCGCGGCGTCACCGACCAGCAGGACGCGGCCCGCGACGCGGCCGCGCACCTTCTGCAGCAGGGGCCCGGCCGCGCGGTCGCGTCCGTGCGGAAGGCCGTCGAGTCGGGCCGCCAGGCCGGGGAACTGCGCGAGGTGCTCGGCGAAACTCCCGCGGGTCGAGGTGAGCACCGCGACGCCGACGCAGTCGTCGGCCACAGGCGTCACGTATGCCTCGGCATTCACCCGGGCGTTGGGCGCCCAGTACACCTCGACGCAGTCCGACCACGGCGCGATCTGGATGTGCCGCCGGATTCCCCAGCGCCGCCGGGGTGACTCGTCGTGGGCCAGGCCCAGCGAACGCCGGATCGGCGAGTGCAGGCCGTCGGCGGCCGCGAGGTAGCGCGCCCGAAAACCCGCCGCGCACACCGTCGTTGCGGTCTGGATGATGGTGTCCACCTGGCCGGCCACCACCCGCACCCCGGCTGCGGCAGCGGCGTCGGCCAGCGCGGCGTGCAGCACCGTGCGGCGCACGCCGAGTCCGTTGCCGTCGCGGAACCGTGCCTCAGCGGTGTGCCTGCCGTCGAGGTAGCGGATGCCGCGGAACGCCCGGCCATCGGGGTGGACGTCGAGGCGGTCGAGTTGCCGCACGGCGTGGGGCATGAGGCCTTCGCCGCAGGCCTTGTCGATCGGGCCGGGTCGTGGTTCGACGACGACTGTTACCAGTCCGGCGCGCGCGGCGTATATCGCGGTGGCCAGCCCGGCCGGGCCGCCGCCAGCCACGAGCAGATCGATCATGTCAGGCTACGTAGCGCGTCGTTCTCGACGCGGATGCGGGTCCGCAGCAGCAGCGCGTTGGCGATCGTGAATCCCAGCGCCGTGCGCCATGCGCCGCCGACCAGCGGCAGCGCAACGCCTTCGGCCACCACCGCGACGTAGTTGGGGTGCGGCAGGAATCGGTACGGCCCGGCGAGCACCCGCGTCGCGCCGGGCACCACGATGACGCGGGTGTTCCACTGTGGCCCCAGCGTTTTGATGCACCACCAGCGCAGGCCCTGCGCTGCGAGCACCACCGCGAACATGGGCCGGCCGAGCGCCGGGCGGACCCGGCGCCGACGGGCCTCCAGGGCGGCACCGGCCAGCAGGCCGGTGTGCAAAGCCACCATCACCGGGTAATGGCCGGCGCCGAACTCCTTGCCGCCGTGGGTCTTACTCCACTCGAGGTTGCGTTTGGACACCACGAGCTCGGCGAGCCGTTCGGCGGCCACGGCGGCGACCAGGGCTGTGAATGCCTTCATCAACGCCACCGCAGCAGGACGAGTTCGGAGCAGAAGCCGGGTCCCATGGCCATCAGCACACCCGGCGTTCCTGCGGGTGGGCGTTTGCGGATCGTGTCGCGCAGCACGTGCAGCACCGACGACGACGAGAGGTTGCCCACCTCGGCGAGCGACTGCCACGTGAGATCCAGTGCGTCCGAAGGCAGGTCCAGTGTCTCGATGATCGCCTCGATCACCTTCGGCCCGCCCGGGTGGCTCACCCACGCGCTGACGTCGTCGGTGGCCACTCCGTGCTCACCGAGGAACTCGGTGACGTCGTCACCCAGGTAACGGCCCACGAAACCGGGCACCTCGGCGCTCAGGACGATCTCGAATCCCTTGGTGCCGATGTCCCATCCCATCGCGTGCAGCGAGTCCGGGTACAGGTGGCTGCGGGAGTCCAGGACGTCGGGACCGATGGGGTCGAGTTGTTCGGCGCGCCCGGCGCCGACGGCGACGACGGCCGAGGCGCCGTCGCCGAACAGGGCCCCGGCCACCAGGGTCGGCATCGACGGTGTGTGCTTGTGCGTCAGCGAACACAGTTCGACCGACACCAGGACGGCGACCTTGTCCGGGGCGCCGCGCAGGTAGTCGTTGAGCCGTGCAACCCCGGCCGCGCCGGCGACGCACCCGAGCCCGAAGATCGGGACGCGCCGCACATCGGGCCGTAGCCCGACGCGCCCGGCGATGCGGGCGTCGAGCGACGGGACCACCGCGCCGGTGACGGTGGTGGTGATGATCAGGTCGACGTCCTCGGGGCGCAGGCCCGCCTCGTCGAGCGCACCCGTCAGGGCGGCGCAGCCCAATTCGGTGGCGTGTTCGATGAACAAACCGTTCGTTTCACCGAAATCGTCGAGTGCGGCGTATTCCTCGAGCGGAAGCGTCAGATATCGGCTGTTCACTTTTGCACTTTTGTGCAGCGACCGGACGATGCCTTCGAAATCGGCATATCCGGGCAGGTCGAGTAGGGCCTCGGTGACCTCGGCCTGCGTGTAACGGTGGGGCGGGAGTACACCGTGAACGCCTGCAATGGTGCAAGTGCCCGACGGCGTGAAGGCGGTGTTTTCCATACCCCTAACACGGGTTATGCCGCACCCTGGTTCAATTCCGAACTGCCAAGTAGCTGTCAAGAAATGGTGTGTCAGCTGCGCTTTCTCTGGTCACGTCCTGGGACGCCGTTGGGCCCGTCGGTGGACAGCGCGTAGGTGCCCACCGCGAAGGCGACGGCGGGCCCCATGACCGACAACGCGTGCGCGTCGACGTTGTCGATGTTGTCGCGGCGGGTGTGGTAGTTCGGGTCGAACGCGACCCCGGACTTGCCGCCCCACAACCGCGCCTGCACCTCGGTCTTACGTTGCGACGACCCGGTGGTGGCGCCGCCGATCGGCACGCCGGCGTTCATGAACGCGCTGTAGTCGGTGTTGGCGCTCAACGGCATGTCCGCCGGACGCACACCCTGCAGGTTCAGGAATCCGGCGAGGGTGCGCTCGACGCCCGCCGAACCCTCCGGCACCGGCTTGGGGTCGCCGGCCTGCGCCGACTGGTCGCCGTCGTAGGTGAAGTAGCCGGTGTTCGTCGAGCCCAGCATGTCGAAGTTCAGGTAGAGCGCCAGCTCGTCGAGTTGCTCGGGCGAGAGCTTACGGATGTACTGCGACGACCCTTCCAGCCCGGTCTCCTCGGCTCCCCAGAACGCGAACCGCACCGCGTTGTTGATCGCCGGTGAGCCGCCGAGTTGCAGCGCGGTTTCCAGTATCGCGGACACGCCGGAACCGTTGTCGTTGATGCCGGGGCCACCGGCGATGCTGTCCAGGTGCGCCCCGACCACCACCACATTGTCGGTCGATCCGGTTTTCGTCTGCGCCAACAAGTTCCGTGACGTGACCATCTGCGCCTTGTTGTCCAGCACCAGCCGCACGGACCTCGTAGTGCGTCGCAGCGCGGCGTCGGCGGTCTTGTCGATCACCCCGACCGGGACTTTCAGTTGGCCGTAGTAGCCGGAGGTGAACAAACCGGCCGGGCTGGGGCGGCTGGTACTGACCACCAGCAACCCGACCGCGCCTTCGGCGAGGGCGACGTTCTGCTTGACGACGATCGAGCACCCGGTGTCATCCACCACCGAGATGGCGCCTTTGACCGTGACACCCTTGTAGTCCGACGCCGCGCAGCCCGCCGGTTTCCCGGGCCGCAGCGTCGGCGCGTTGAGGCCACCGTCGGGGGTCGGTACCAGTAGCGAGGCCTGCTCCACCGAGAAGCGCTGACTCGACACGGTCAGCGACGGGTTTCCGCCGCCCACGGTGCCCAGTCGCTCGAACTCGGGCGTCTCGACCTCGAAGCCTTTGTCGCGCAACAAACCTGCGACATAGTCGAGACTGGCGTCGTAACCCGGTGTGCCCTGCGCGCGGTTGCCGCCGTTCGCGTCGGCGATCTCCTGGAGCTTGCGCAGGTGCCCGAACATGGCGTCGACCGTGACCGCCTGCGCGAGGTCGTGCGGCAACTCGTTCGACGGCGCGGCCGGTTCCTGCGAACAGGCCACGGCCGTCACCGCGACAGCGGCTGCGGTGGCCAGGGCGGCGGCCAGCCGGCGCCGCGTCACTGTGGGCTGATCTGATGGCGGGTGCGGTCGTCGCGGACCGGTATCCCGTTGCGTCCCCGCTGATCTTGTGAGTACAGGCCGACGGTGAAGGCCACGCCTTCGCCGTGGATCTGCAGAGCGTCCCGGTCCACGTGTTCGAGGGTATCGGTGTTCTTGTGATAATTCGGGTCGAACGGTTCGTCGGCCGCGCCGCCCCACTCCTCGGCCTCCTCCGGGGACATCTTCTCCTCCGCGCCGGAGAACAGTCCGCCCGCAGGGATGCCGGCGAGGGTGAACGCGTCGTAGTCCGAACGGCCGTCAAAGCTGGTGTCCTGCGGCATCTTCCCGGCGTCGGCCAGGTAGGCGGCCAGGGTGCGCTCGATACCCGCGGAGCCCTCGGGCACGCGCGGCACCCGCGGCTCGGGCGGGGCCGACTGGTCACCGTCATAGGTGAAGTAGCCGGGGTTCGGCGAACCGAGCATGTCGAAGTTCAGATACAGCGCAATGTCTTTGAGCTGGTCTTCGTTCAGCGATTCGACGTAGTTGGTGGAGCCCAGCAGGCCCTCCTCCTCCGCGCCCCAGAAGCCGAACCGCACGGCGTAGTTCACGTCGGGGCTGCTGCCGAGTTGCAGCGCGGTCTCCAGCACCGCGGCCACGCCGGAGCCGTTGTCGTTGATGCCGGGGCCCTCGGCGACGCTGTCGAGGTGCGCGCCGACCATCACGACGTCCGACGACGATCCGGTGTCGGTCTGGGCGATCACGTTGCGCGTCTTCTCGACCCGCACACCCGCAACGAGGCTGATGGTCGTGGGGCCAGGGTTCGCGCGGAGCCGGGCGCCCTCGGCCTTGGTGACACTGACCACCGGGATCTTGACGTCGGTGCGCCGGCCCAGCGTGCCGCCCATCTCGTCGCCGTCGGTGTTGTTGGCGACGATCATCGCGACCGCGCCGCGCTCGGCGGCCACGGCCTGCTTGATCGAGAACGCGCACGCGCCGCGATCCACCAGCACCACCGCGCCGGCCACGTTGAGTCCGTCGTAGTCGCCGGCCTCACAGCCCGGGGTGTCCTCCACCTTCGCCGGCACCAGCGGGCCCGAGACGCCCTCGGTGCCTATCGTGAACTCCAGTGGCTTCGCGGTGACCGCCTGACCGCGGACCGTCACCTGCGGGTCCTCCGCGTAGGGCAACCGCACCTCGAACTCCGGGGTCTCCACGTCGAAACCCTTGTCGCGTAGCGCGCTGACGACATAGTCCACGCTGGCGTCGTAACCCGGGGTGCCCAGCGCGCGGTTGCCGTCGTTGTTGTCGGCGATCTCCTGCAGCTTCTCCAGGTGGCCCATCATCGCGTCGATCGTGACGCGTTCGCGCAGCTGATTCGCGAACTCCACAGCCGCGGCCGATACGCCCTCCGGCGTCGGCTGCGCCTGCGGCGCCTGCAGTTCGGTCTTCGCGTCACACCCGGCCAACGCCCCGGCCAGCACCACCGTGCCCAGTACAGCCCCCGTCAAACTACGTCGCATTGCACCCACGGTAGCGGGTGCTTTTGGCGGGCCCGGAGAGGTCGAATGCGTGGCGGGTAACTCTTCGGCGCCATTTTCTCGAGCGGTGCCGCTCACTCGACTAGGAGCCTTCGGGCATGGTTCCCAGCGCGTCGCGTGACAGCACACCCACGTGCTGCCAGTAGATGGCGTCCTCGGTGTCGATACGCAGGGCCTCCGCATCGGCCGCGGTGTAGGCACTGTGCAGCGCCATTTTCTGCATGTGATCGGCGAACTCGGCCATAGCCTTGAGCTGCAACGGAATTCGCCCAGAGTCGCTGCTCAGCAGAGGCCGGAAGACCTCCATCAGCAGGTTCATTCGCCGGTCCTCCGGTGGCTCCGGGTCTGCCGGCGGTGGGGGCAACAGGTCGGCCAGCGCAGTGTCCGGAACACTCGCCAACCGTATCGCGACGTCAGGGGCGAGCACCTCCAACCGCGAGCGGCCCTCCATCTTCCCGGCGGTGGGGATGTCGTCGGGCTGCAGCTTGATCTCGGCACAACCAGAGTCGAATCCCTCGAACTGGTCCTCCATGGCGATCACCGCCCGCAACGCCGTGTGGTGCGACTCGGCCCAACCTTGCAGCGCCGCGATCGGGAATGTCACCCACTTCGCCCGCTCCGCAATCGGAATCGACTCATCGGCGAAGGCGAACTTCACCGGCGCCGGCAGCTTCACCCACGGCGAGATGTAGCCCAAGCCATAGTTGTTGGCAACGACGATCGTTCCGTCGGTCGTCAAACCGGTCAGCCACATGAACTTCGGCTCACGCGGCCCGGCGTTCAACACCGCGGCGACGCGTCGCGCGATCTCCAACGGCTCTACGCCAGACCGGCGTGCCGCGGCGGCGGCTTCGCGTTCGGCTCGAGCCGCCGATACCGGGATCGGCGCGACCTGTGCGCCACCAGCCTGCGTCGGCGCCACCGGTGGGGGCGGTGGGGCCGCCGTGGGTGCAACCCGGGGTGGGCGCCGCTGGTGGCGGAGTCGGCGGGGCCCCAGCGGCATCGCGCCCATGCCACCACCCATTCCGCCGCCGCCCATGCCGGTCGGCGTGCCGCCGCCGCCTGTTGGCGCTGCGGGTGGCGGCGCCGCCGGCGCCTGGCTGCTGCTCGGCGTCACCGTCGCGGCGGCGGGCGTGCTCGGATTCGGCGTGGTGTCGAGCGGCTCCAACGACATCGGCGGCGAGTACGTGGATGCCGGCTGGATCGACGGATTCGACGAGTTCGCGAACGACTGCGCGAACTGTTGCAGCGGATCGACCGGCGCACGAGGGCCGGCAGCGCTGGCGGCGGCCGTGGCGTCTGCTGCTCGCTCGGCCCCGCTCGTTCCGGACGAGGCCAGTCCGCTGCTGCTGCTCAGTGGGCTTGCGCCAGCGGAGGGGGCTGAAGGCATGGCAGGAGCGGAGGGGGATCCACCGATGCCTGGCCCGCTCGGCGTGGCGGGTGCCTGAGCGGAACCTGGCAAACCGGAAATCGCCGGTTTCGCAGGAGCTCCCGGCTGTTGTGCATGAGGCACCTGATGGGTCCAGGTGCCACAGGAACGAAGTCCTTTACGGGTTCGACTGGCACCTTTGGTTCAACTACCTAAGGTTCTGGTGCAGAACTGGATTCAACTTCGCGAGTCCCATGAATCGCATTTTTTTGGCCAGAATCAGAAACCACTGGAGCCAAACCTGGCGCCGCGTTGTCCCTCGGTATTGCGGTTTGGATGTCGCTAACGGCCTCTGGAGACTTCGAGCCGTGAATTACTGTCTTTAGATTTTGGTCTAAGGTGGCAGGTTCCGCCAAGAAATCATTAACGCTACCGTTCGCACGTTTCCCAATGGTTTCAAAATTGTTAGCAGCTTCCACAAGCACCGGCCTTAGCGCTTCGTTTATGGAGCGCTGCTCTGGAGTCCAAGCACTTGCTGGAATTGCGGGGTCGATTCCTTGCAATCTGCTAAGTTTTTGTTAGAATCCTCAACCTCTGCTTTCCAGTCTGAACAGATCGAACTGGAACTGTCTAAAAATGGTTCTTGGTCAGCGGCCGCGTTAGCCCCGCCAGATCCTGACGTACCATCCAAGGGAGGCAGCATCGGCGCGATTGCCGCTGCAACTTGTTATTGGACGGCAGAACATATTGACGATAACGCGGAGGCAATTGTAGTGGACATGGTGGCTAACTCAGAATCAGCCGCAGTGTAAATAGGAGTTTTTTCCACGACGCCATTCGTGAAAGTATTGAATTGGCCGTATAATTCTCGCATAACCCGGTGGGGCGTCGCACTAACTAGCGCCCGCACACCTTCTGCCGCATTACTCATCGCCCGCCCAGCAGCCTCGTACGCTGCACGCAGATCCGGGTCCCACGCATCTGCAGGAACGGAGTCATCGCGCTCAGCCCAATCCACGGCCTTAGTCGCGGTGCTTAACTCGCGGGAAATATGCCCCCACGCCTCACACGTCGGATCCTCGGTGATGAGGTTCGCCGGGCCCGTGTCGTTGGCGCTTGCGAATTCTGAATCGCTGCGCCGAGGGCGTCGAACCATTACCGTCGCCAGAGTCTGATTTCAGAACCACCGCAGTGCCCGCGATGCTCAACGCGATCACCGCGACTAACGCCAAGCCGATCAGCACCCATTTACCGCGCCCCCCTGTTCGGCGGTGGCGGCGCAGCTCCCCACTGCTGCGGCGGCGGACCCCACTGCGGTTGACCAGGCTGACCCGGATACTGCCCATACGGCTGCTGACCCGGCTGCGGCGCACCATACGATCCCTGACCACCAGGCCCCCCACCCCGCGGCGGAACCCCACCACCATTCGGCGGCTGAGAACCAAACGAATCCGGCGGGGGAGGCAAACTCATCAACACACCTTCAGGTCGAGGAACTCAACGGTCACAACAGAATTGACGAATCAGTGGGAACTCTGGTCGGCGGACGCACCGGCGCGGTGTCGGGCGATGCAGTGGTGTTCTCGGAACCAGTGGTCGACGGCGCGACAGGGGCCTTGTCGGCGGTGGCACCGGTATCCCCGGCACCGGATTCGGCCCGAGCACGCTGCTCTTTCGCCAATTGGTCATGCTCAACACAGAATCGGATTCGGTAGCGTTTCCACTGCTAACCCTTCAGTACGAACGAATAGCTCTGGCCGTAACCGGTGACGTACTTAGCTGGCCTTCCAAAGGCTGACATTTCTCTAGATGCTCGACGGAATCTAACTTGACTACGCTATCCGCTCGGCGTCGCGGATGCTGCTGTCGTCGGGTCGGGCATCTTCTGGATGAACGGTTCGGGTTTGAACGGATCGCAAAGCTCAGCAACTTGTTGGGCAGGCAGGTTGTACGAAGCGGTCTCGCCAACCCAAAGCCACCGAGGGCCAGCAGGAGTGGTGCCATCAGCTGCGGGCCGACCGGTCCACTGCACCAGAGGACGTTGGACACTCATCGGAATGTCGGAGCTGACAATCCGTCCGTCCTTTAACTTCGTGTAGAGACCCGGGGTGTCGTACTGACAAATCGTCACTTCGACCGTGTCATCGGGTAGACCCCGAGCACCCACCGCACGGTGAAGCGCGCCCCCCGTCTCTCCGATAGCAGTATCGGGGCCTGGCGGAAGGTCCGCGATGTCGGCCTCCGGCGCGATCTGGCTTCGGAACCGTCGGTCAGCTTCGTCGTCGTTGGGATCGTTCTTCCGGCGGTCGTCGACCGACATGTCCAGCGCGAACTGGGCAGCGTCTCTGAGACGAGGCGGAAGCGGGACCGCAATGTCGGTCCGAATTTCAAACGGCGGATAGGGGAAATCGACCGCAGCCGACGTCGTCGGTGTCGAGAATTCAGTGTCGGTACCGCATCCGCCGAAGAAGGCAACCGCGACCGCAGCCAGTATGACGACGCTCATACGGGTCAACGCGCCTGACGCATCCACAGACGATCGCCGTCGCGTCGGTTCTATCAACAGGTCTCCCTTGTACTCAAGTTATTTCAGGGCGATTGAGTAGCTCTGCGCATAGTCGGTGACATACTGTGCCAAGCCACGCTCGATGAGGTACTTCTGGACGATCTGGTACGCCCGACTGTCCGGCCCCAATTCGGAGATCTGTACGGGTGAATCGCCGCGCTTCAACTCGTCGGGCAGCTCACCAGCCTTCATCGCCGCTTCCAGCACCGTCTGCTGCGCCTGTACGTTCGACCCCGCCATCAAGATGTCGTCGTCGGGCACCGTGAGCGCTTTGTACTCGGGGGCCTCGATGAAGTGCTTGATGGCGTTCTCGACAGTTGCGCCCGGGTCCAGCCCGGTATAGCCGATGACCTCACCGGCACGAGGAATCTTCGGTGTCAGTTCGTCGGCGAGCGAGCCTGCTAGCTCGGCACCGGCGACTTTCGCGCGATAGACCGCGTCCTTCGCCACGACGTCCTGCTGGAGCACCTCGTTCTGGTTGGTGATGGCTTCCGTCATCGCGTGGTCGATGCGCCCTGACAACGCGCCTGCGGGGCTATTGGCCACATAGTCGGCCAGGTTGCCCGGGTGATTCCCCATGGCTGTCTGCAACTCTTCGATGCGGGCAGGTTCGGCCGCAGTGGTCAGTGTCGTCCTCCCCTCCTCGGAGTAGGAGCCGAGTTCCAACAGGCGGTTGGCGTCGTCCGCGCTGATCCGCGGATAGCCTTCCGGATCGATCCTGGTGTCGACAAAGCCGTTCTGCTGGCCGGGCGCCACCAGCGCACCAGTGTGTGAAGCCAGAAGTTGACTCATCTCTGTAGAGATCGCAGGATTGCGAGCGAATGCGTCGCGCTGGCTGTCCCATACCGGGTCGGTGTCGCTGGGCGCCAGGTAGTCCGGAAGGTCGACGAACGCCTGCCGCGCGCGGTCACCGATGGGGTCGCCGATCGGACGTTGGGTGTCCTCGGTCATCCAGTCCAGCAGGGTCGCCGCACCGCTTCCCCCACCCCCGCTCTGCGACCAGTCGTGGCCGATCAATGTGCGGACCGTTTCCTTAGGGTCATATCCCTCGGGCATTCCGTCTCCGGACCAGATCTGATACGACGACTCGTTGTTGCGGCCCGCGATCTCGGCCAACGAACTCGCCGCGCGCTCATAGGCTTCCGGTGGTGTATCGGTCATTCCCCAACCACCGGTGGAGTTCTCGACCATGTCGGCCGACTTCAGGTACATCTCGGTGCCCAGCTTCGTCCCGGGCTGGTAACCCGGGTTGGCTTCACCCATCAGCTCACTGAACTGCACCACATCAGCGACATGCTGGTTCTTCGCATCGGTAGGTCCAAGATTCTCCCAACCCGGATAGGTCGGATCCGCGCGACGTACCTCGAGCATTTCGCGCAGGTCAGCCGGCAACTGGTCGTAGCCACCGCGTGCCGCGACCGAACCGTCCGGGTTGAGTTCAACCACCTTCTCGTTGCTGGTAAGTGTCAATCCGTTGGCGAGCCTGTCTCGTTGGGCTCCTACCTCGGCATCGCCGCCCGCCTCCTGCGACTCCAGGTGCCGGTCGAGCAGAAGCAGGCCGTCCTTGCCCGCGGCATTGTAGAAGTCCCGGTAATAGTCGAGCGTCTCCTTCGGGACGTCGTTGACTTCTTCACCGGCTGCGAGAGCGGCCATCTGCTCGGCCGTGAGGGGAGACTCCGGGAGATTCGCGGCAACCTCATCCAGCACCGCCGGATCACGATGCGCCGAGGGCAGGTTCGCCTGTTCCGCCAAGGCTTCGCCGTCCGCCTTCCCGTCGCGCTCGTCTTTGTCGGCGTCGTCGCCCGTCACCTTCTGGACGTCGTCGTCTTTCTCGTTCTTGTCCTCCTCGGACTTGTCGCCGCCCGGCGCGAACTTTTGGTTGCTCAGTGCCTCGTACTCGCCCTTGAGACCGGTGATGCGACCCTTGATCTCCACCATCTGGGCGGTGGCCGACTGCACGATCCCGTTGACCTGGCTGATGCCTTCACGGGCGATCGGCAGAAGCTTGCGTTCCCGGTCCTGTTCCGACGTGGGCGGCAGGGATTGAACGGCGCTGTTGACCCAGTTTGCCGTCGAGTCCAGACCTTGGCGCCCGCTGGACACCACACCGGCAGCATTCTTGACCTCGGCTGCCATCCTGCGGTCCAGATCTGCGAGCTTCTCGTAGACCGCGGCGTGCTCCCTGTTCGCCGCCGCGTAGGCATTCGCACCCGACCCCTGCCAGCGATCGTCGGGAGCCGCCGCCTCCACATTCGCCTTCATTTGCAGAAGCTGCGAGCTCTGGTCGAACTCCGCACCGTCACTCGGCGGTCCCTCACCGAACGTCTGCCTAGCCTTCGACAGCGTCGAATAAAACCCGTCGAGCACACTCACAGATGGCCCCCTCGACACGTGACTCCGTCAAGCTATCCAGCAGCTTAGCGGCCGAGAGGCAGGCGGTTCAGCAACAACCGGACGACCTACGCATCCCGCCGGTTGAGCGCCACGACGGCAGCGACGAAGACCACCACGACCAGCACCACGAAGTAGATCAGCGACCCCACCGGACCCCACGGCATGGCGTAACTCGGGAACAACCAGTCGACGTCGAGGAACCGGTACATGTGCACGAACGGCAGCCACGGCCCGATTTGGGCGCCGTTGCCGGGCATGTTGGCCAGCAGCGGCTCGGCGACCAGCGGCCACAACAGCAGCACCGCGACGGCGCCCGCCGAGAACCGCACCAACGCGCCGACGGCCACACCGAGGATCGCGGCCAACGCGGCATACAACGCGAAGCTCCCGGCCACCTGCCAGGTCGCGGGATTGGTCGGCGAGAGATCCACCGCGATCAGCGGATCGGTGAACAACCGGGCCACCAGCACCGCGCCCAGCACCATGACGATCGCCGCGACCGAGGAAAACGCGGCGCACACAATGGCTTTCGCGGCGAGCACCACGGACCGGTTCGGTGTGGCCATGAACGTCGTGCGGATCAATCCGGTGCGGTACTCGCCCGTCATGGTCATCGACGCCAGCACCATGAGCACCGGAACCCCGAACACCGCGACGCCCAGCGCGGCCTTGCCTGGTGGCAACGGCGTGTAGCCATAGGCGCTCCAGCCCTGCAGCGCCGCGATGGCGAAGCTCAGCACGGCGGCACCGACCACCGACCACAGCGGCGAGCGCGTCGTGGAGAGTTTGATGCGCTCGGCGTCCAGCGCTGCAAGCGCGCTCACGGCTGCACCGCCCGGTAGTCGACGGCATCATCGGTGAGCTTCAAGTACGCCTCCTCCAGCGACGCCTGCCTGCGGCTCAACTCGTGCAGTGTGATGGCGTTGCGGGCCGCGAGATCGCCGATCACCTCGATCGCCACCCCGTGCACGTTGAGGGCACCGCCGTCGGGTTCGGTGACGACGTCGAGTCCGGCGTCCGAGAGCACGTCGCGCAGCGTCTCCAACTGCGGGCTGCGCACCCGCACGGTGTCGGCGTCGGAGCCGTTGACGAACTCCGTGACCGTGGTCGACGCGATCAGCTTGCCCTGCCCGATCACCACCAGGCGGTCGGCGGTATTCGCCATCTCGGCCAGCAGATGGCTCGACACGAACACCGTGCGACCTTCACCGGCCAGCTCGCGCATCAGCGTGCGTACCCAGTGGATGCCCTCGGGATCCAGCCCGTTGACCGGTTCGTCGAACAACAGCACCGGCGGATCTCCCAGCAGCGCCGCGGCGATGCCCAGCCGCTGGCTCATCCCCAGCGACAGCGCCCCGGCGTTGCGGTCGGCGGCCGAGGCCAGCCCGACCATCTCCAGCACCTCGTCCACGCGGGACGCCGGAATGCGGTTGGCCGCGGCGATCCACCGCAGGTGGCTGCGGGCCGAGCGGTTGGGATGCGCCTGCCGCGCGTCGAGCAGGGCGCCGACGGTGCGCAGCGGATTCTTGAGCTCGCGGTAGCGCTTGCCGTCGATGGTCGCGGTGCCGGACGTGGGGTGATCCAGGCCGAGGATCAGCCGCATGGTGGTGGTCTTGCCCGCGCCGTTGGGCCCGAGGAAGCCGGTGACCACGCCCGGTTCGACGGTGAAGCTGAGGTCGTCGACGGCGCGGTGGGTTCCGTAGAGCTTTGTCAGCCCGGCGAGTTCGATCATTGCCACCATGATCTCAGCCGAGCTGAGCGGCGACCATATCCGCGACGGCCCGCATGCCCGCCGCGTTGGGGTGCAGGGGTGCCGGGCGCCCTTGCCACGGGAAGCCCGGCCGGGTGGTCCAGGGGTCTGATGACCAGGCGTGATGATCACGGCTGGCCTCGGCGACGCGCACCCAGCCTGCACCGGTTTCCGCCGCGGCGGCACCGGTGTGCTTCTCCAGCGTGTCGGCGACGTGACGTCCGAGTTCGGCGTCCGCGTCGGCGAGCGGCGGCGCCGGGGCACCGACGGGCGGCAGCAGCGTGAGGTAGTCGACGAACAGCACGGTGGCCTTCGGGGAGCGCGCACGGATCGATCGGCCGACCTCGACCAGCGACGCGGCAACCTGCTGCAGGGCCTTCTCGCGCGCGTCGGCGTCGAGCAGGTTGCGCACCCACGGGCCCAGCACCGGCAACCGGCGCACAAGCCGCGGCCACGCGGCGACGGTCAGCAGTGGCACGTAACCGGCGTCGTTGCCGCCGATGGTGACGGTGACCAGAGCCTCGGAGCCGTCGAGCGCGTCGATCTGCGGCGGGACACCGTTCTGCTTGTCCCGCAGCACCTGCGCGGTGGTCGCTCCCGAGTACGTGACGTCGATGAGATCCAGGCCGAGGCGCTCGGCGACGAGGTGCGGATAGTTGCGGGCCGAGCGGCCTGCCCGCCGCGGCGCACCCGGTGCCGACGGTTTGATGCCGGGTCCGGCCGCCATCGAACTGCCCAGCGCCACATACCGTTTCACAGGCGCAGTCACAGCGCCGGGCTCGACGCCTGCGCCCAGAACCGCTTAGGGATACGACCCGCCTGCCGGGCGAGATGGCCAGCGGTGACGGCCGAGGCCATCGCGGCGGCCATGGTCGGCGGATCGGACGCGCGTGTGACGGCAGTGGCCAAAAGCACGGCGTCACAACCCAGTTCCATCGCCAGCGCGGCGTCGCTCGCGGTGCCGATACCGGCGTCGAGCACCACGGGCACCCCCGCGGCCGCGACGATCATCTCGATGTTGTGCGGGTTGGAGATGCCCAGCCCGGTGCCGATCGGCGAGCCGAGCGGCATCACCGCGGCACATCCGATGTCCTCGAGCCGACGCGCCAGCACCGGGTCGTCGTTGGTGTAGGGCAGCACGGTGAACCCGTCGTCGACCAATTGTTCTGCGGCCTTGACGAGTTCGACCGCGTCGGGCAGCAGGGTGCGCTCGTCGGCGATGACCTCGAGTTTCACCATGTCGGTCCCGAGCGCCTCACGCGCGAGCTGCGCGGTGAGCACCGCCTCGGCCGCGCCGCGGCAGCCGGCGGTGTTGGGCAGCGCGGCGATGCCCAACCGGTTGAGCAGATCGAGTACGCCCGTTCCGGTTTCGGCGTCGACGCGTCGCATCGCGACGGTGGTCAGTTCGGTGCCCGAGGCGATGAGCGCCTCTTCGAGCACCGAGAGGTTGGGTGCACCGCCGGTGCCCATGATCAGCCGGGAGCCGAATTCGCGCCCCCCGATGCGCAGTACGGAGTCAGCCACCTTGCACCGCCGTCACGACCTCGATGCGTGCCCCGTCGGATAGGGTCTGATCCCACTCCGAGCGGTGCAGCACCGACCAGTCCAGCGCTACAGCGATGCCCTTCTCGGGAAAACCGCGTGTCTCGAGCAGGCGTTCGATGGTGATGGTGTCGTCCACCTCGACGCTCTCCCCGTTGACCGTGATGGTGATCATTTCGCTCCCACACCCACTTCGAGTTCTGCCGCGACCCGCTCAGCGGTCCACGGCGCCAACAGAAATCCGTTCCGTCCGTGCCCGACGGCGACCACGGTGCGCTCGTCGACACGTTCCACGACGGGCAAACCGTCCGGCGTCATCGGCCGCAGCCCGGCCGCGATCTCGGCCAGTTCGTACTCCCCCAGCGCGGGCATCACCGCGCAGGCGTCCTCCAGCAGATCCCGCACGCCGCTGACCACCGGTGCGGTGTCGCGGCCGTGCTCGTACTGCGTGGCACCGACCACCACGCCGTCGGCGCGGGGCACCAGGTACACCTGCCTGCCGTGCACACGGGCGCGGATCACGCGCTGCGGCACCGGCATACAACCCTTGCGCCACCGCAGCCGCAGCACCTCACCCTTGACCGGGCGCACCGGCAGGTCCGGCCACAGCCGCGGCGCGTCGATGCCGTTGGCGATCACCACGGCGTCGGCGTCGACATCGGCGAGGTCGTCGACCTGCCCCGCCCACCGCACGGCCAACCGCTCGCAGTGCGCCGCCAGCGCGTCGACCACCCCGCGGTTGTCCACCGCCAGCTCTGTCGTCGCGCGGAATCCGTGCCGAATACCTTGAGCCAGCAAAGGTTCCACATCACGGGCGGCGGTGGTGAACTCGACCGGATGGCCCTGGGCGGCAAGCCACTCGGCAACAGTGCGCAAATCGGCGGCGTCGGCGCGGTCCACCGCCACCACGAGCGATTCCCGCGCGGTCACCACCTTCTCGGGCAGGCCGTCGAGAAACCCGGAGTGCCACAACCGCAGCGATTCCAGCCCCAGCTGGAGCAACTGCTCCTCACCGGGCCAGCCTTCGCTGTGGGGCGCCAGCATGCCGCCGGCCACCCACGACGCGCCGCGCTCGGTGGTGCAGTGCAGGCGCACCGTCCACCCGTCGAGCGCTGCGCGTCGCGCGACGGACAGCCCGATGACGCCACCGCCGATGACGGCGACCGTACGTGTCATAGATCCTGCTCCCTTCGCCGGCATGACCCGGATCAGGTGTGACGGTAAGGGCCGGCGATGCCCACTCTCAGTCCCCGTTCCCGGGACTCCCGTGTTGCCCGTCCAGATTACTCAAAGAACACCGACTACCGTCACCGTGTGGACCAAGCCGTCGAACTTCCCGTCCAGCGCCTGCAGCGCGCCTCGTTGTATCTGTGCACCGACGCCCGTCGCGAACGCGGTGACCTGGCCGAATTCGCCGACGCGGCGCTCGCCGGCGGCGTCGACCTGATCCAGCTGCGTGACAAGGGCTCCGCTGGTGAGAAACAGTTCGGGCCGCTTGAGGCCCGTCAGGAACTCGAGGCGCTCGAGATCCTGGCCGACGCCGCACGCCGCCACGGCGCTCTGCTGGCCGTCAACGATCGCGCCGATATCGCCCTGGCCGCCGGGGCCGACGTGCTGCATCTCGGCCAGGACGATCTGCCGCTGGATGTCGCGCGCGGCATCATCGGCCGCAGGCCGGTCATCGGACGCTCAACCCATGACGCCGCGCAGATGGCCGTGGCCATCGAGGAGCGGGTGGACTACTTCTGCGTCGGGCCGTGCTGGCCGACACCCACCAAACCGGGGCGTCCCGCGCCGGGTCTGGATCTGGTGCGGGCCACCGCTGCGCACAGTCCCGGCAAGCCGTGGTTCGCGATCGGCGGCATCGACCAGGAGCGTCTGCCCGAGGTGATCGCCGCGGGCGCGCGGCGAGTCGTCGTCGTGCGCGCGATCACCGCTGCCGACGACCCGAAGGCCGCCGCCGAGGACCTCAAGGCCGCGATCAGCGCTGCCGGTTGAGCAACGGGATCGTCGCGGTCACCTCACGTAGGCGCTGCCAACTCGCGGCAAACCCGGGATGCAGCGGCAGGTCCGCGACCTGATCCTCGAGGACCCAGCGCAACTCGGCGCTCTCCCGGTTGGGCACGGTGTGCAGGGGTTCGGCCGCGTCGGCGATCACCGTCGTGTACGTCCACTGCGTGCCGCCGATGCCTGCGACCTCGGCGGTCACCACCGTCGTGCGCACCGTCAGTTGCTCGGCGGGTAGGCCGGCCTCTTCGTGCGCCTCGCGCACCGCGGCCTGCTCAGGGGTCTCATGACTGTCGCGTGCACCGCCGGGCAGCGCCCACGTTCCGCCCTGATGACTCCACGGCGCGCGGTGCTGCAACAGCACCGCCGCCGCGCCGCCGGGCATCGGGGCCCGCAACAGCAAACCGGCCGCGCCGTGGCGACCCCAGAACCGGGCGCCGTTCTCCGACATCACCCAGCCATCTCCGTCGCCACGCACCCGTACAGGATAAGGAACGACACGCTAAATAGTTCGGCCACTTTGAACCGGCCGTGATTCCAGGGCGAGGCGTGCCGGAAAATCTTAGAATTCTTTTATAGAGTTGCTTTGGACGAAGAGCCGTAAGCATCGAAACGCAGTGAGGTTCGCGCGCAGGTGACTGTGGAGTTGGCACATCCCTCGACCGAACCCCTCGCGTCCCGGTCGCCGACCACACCTGCCCACCCGCGTTGGTGGTTCCTGTGGACCACTCCCGGCCGCATCCTCACCATCGGCCTGGTGCTGTCCGCCCTGGTCATCGCGAGCGCGTTCGCGACGTCGACGACGGTCAACGACCGTCAGCAGGCCCTGACGACGGTGCTCGACCACACCGAACCCCTGTCGTTCGCGGCGGGCCGGCTGTACACGACGCTGTCGGTGGCCGACGCGGCCGCGGCGACGGCGTTCATCGCGGGCGCCGAACCGCGTGACGTGCGCCAGCGCTACGAGCAGGCCATCGTCGACGCGTCCGTCGCCGTCACCCGCGCCTCCAGCGGGCTCACCGACGAGGCGCTGATCCAGTTGCTGGGCCGGATCAACGCGCGGCTGGCCGTCTACACCGGCCTCATCGAAACCGCGCGCACCAATAACCGCGCGGGCAACCCCGTCGGCTCGTCGTACCTGTCCGAGGCGTCGTCGATGATGCAGACGCAGATCCTGCCCGACGCGCAGCGCCTCTACGAGGAGACCTCGGCGCGCGTGGACGCCGAGACCACGGCGTCCACCCAGATCCCGCTGCCCGTGATCCTGGTGGTGCTCGCGACGCTGTTGTTCGGCGCCTTCGCCAACCGGTGGCTGGCGCGGCGCACGAGGCGCCGGGTCAACATCGGCTTCGTCGCGGGCGGCCTGGCCGTGCTGATCATGCTCATCTGGGTGTCGACCGCGCTGGTGATCTCGACGTCGGACAGTCGCAGCGCCAAAGAGACCGCCGCCGAATCGCTGAAGACCATCACCACACTCGCCATCACCGCGCAGCAGGCCCGCGCCGACGAAACGCTGGCGCTGATCCGCCGGGGTGACGAAAACGTGCGCAAGCAGTCCTACTATCAGCGCATCGACGTGATGCAGCAGCAGCTTTCGGACTACCTGGCCCGCGACATCGGCATCGACAAGAGCGATCTGGCGGGTGCGGAGCAACTGCTGACCCGCTGGCGCGCGGCCGACGACCGCATCAACGCCTACATCGCCGTCGGCAACTACCAGGCCGCCACGCAGGTGGCGCTGGGCACCGGCGAGGACGACTCCACGCCCGCGTTCGACAAGCTCGACCAGGCGTTGTCCAAGGCGATCGAGCACAGCCGTAACCAATTGCGCACCGACATCGCCAACGCCCGCCGCGTGCTGTCCGGAGCGACCGTGGGCGCCGCGCTGCTCAGCGTGGCCGCGGCCGTCGCGGTGGCGTTGGGGATCTGGCCACGACTGAGTGAGTACCGCTGATGAGCGCTTGCGCGAAGAAGAGACCACCGATGAGGCGCCTTCTGATGCTGCTCGTGAGCACCCTGACCGCGATGAGCCTGGTCGGGTGCAGTCAGGCCGCGCCGGCGCTGAACCTGCCGTCGTTGACGCTCGCACCACCGACGCCCGCTGGCATGGAAGAGATCCCGCCGCAGCCCGTGCGGCTTCCGGAGATCGACAACGACGACTGCAACCGCACCGCGAGTCTGCGCCCGTTCAGCAACAAGGAAGAGGCCGAGGCGGCCGTCGCCAACATCCGCGCGCGGGGCCGGTTGATCGTCGGCCTGGACATCGGCAGCAACCTGTTCTCGTTCCGCGATCCGATCACCGGACAGATCACCGGGTTCGACGTCGACATCGCCGGCGAGGTGTCGAGGGACATCTTCGGCACGCCGTCGAAGGTCGAGTACCGCATCCTGTCGTCGGCCGACCGGATCACCGCGCTGCGCAACAACCAGGTGGACATCGTCGTCAAGACCATGACCATCACATGCGAGCGCAAGAAGCTGGTGAACTTCTCCACGGTGTACCTGATGGCCAACCAGCGGATCCTGGCCTCGCGTGACTCGAACATCTCGCAGGCCTCGGATCTCTCGGGCCGGCGCGTGTGCGTCGTCGACGGCACCACCTCGCTGCAGCGGATCCAGCAGATCAGCCCCTCGCCCATCATCGTGTCGGTGGTGACGTGGGCCGATTGCCTTGTGGCGCTGCAGCAGCGGCAGGCCGATGCGGTCAGCACCGACGACTCGATCCTCGCTGGCCTGGTGGCCCAGGACCCGTACCTGCACATCGTCGGGCCCAGCCTGAGCCAGGAGCCCTACGGCATCGGGGTGAACCTGGAGAACACCGGCCTGGTGCGCGTGGTGAACGGGACGTTGGAGCGCATCCGCCGTGACGGCACGTGGTACACCCTCTACCGCAAGTGGTTGACGGTGCTGGGCCCGGCGCCGGCACCTCCCGTGGCGAGGTACGTCGACTGATGACTTCACCCGAGAACCCTGATCTCCCAGACGCCGACGACGCTTACGTCGACAGCGGGCCGGGCACACAACCGGCGAGCCTGGAAGACCTCGACATGGACTCGGCGTCGACCATGCGGCCCATGGCGACGCAGGCCGTGTACCGGCCCGAGTTCGACGACACCGACGGCACATCGCGCGGCACGGTGGTCACCGAGGCCTACGACCAGGTCACCATGGCCACGCGCGCGTTGTCCCCGATGCGGCGCCTCGGCGGCGGGCTGGTGGAGATCCCGCGTGTCCCTGAACGCGACCCGCTCACCGCGTTGATGACCAATCCGGTTGTGGCCGAGTCGAAACGGTTCTGCTGGAACTGCGGCAAGCCCGTCGGACGGTCGACGCCAGACGGCCGCGCCCTGTCCGAGGGCTGGTGCCCGCACTGCGGCAGCCCGTATTCGTTCCTGCCGCAACTGTCCCCGGGCGACATCGTGGCCGACCAGTACGAGATCAAGGGTTGCATCGCGCACGGCGGCCTGGGCTGGGTGTACCTGGCGTTCGACAAGAACGTCAACGACCGCCCGGTGGTGCTCAAGGGCCTGGTGCATTCCGGTGACGCCGAGGCGCAGGCCATCGCCATGGCCGAACGGCAGTTCCTCGCCGAGGTGACGCACCCGGGAATCGTCAAGATCTACAACTTCGTCGAGCACGAGGACAAGCACGGCAACCCCGTCGGCTACATCGTGATGGAGTACGTCGGCGGCACGTCGCTCAAACAAGCCAGGGGCGCCAAGCTCCCGGTGGCCGAGGCGATCGGCTACATGCTCGAGATCCTGCCTGCGCTGGGCTATCTGCATTCGATCGGCCTGGCCTACAACGACCTCAAGCCCGAGAACATCATGATCACCGAGGAACAGCTCAAGCTGATCGACCTCGGTGCGGTGTCGCGCCTGAACTCCTACGGATACCTCTACGGCACACCGGGTTACCAGGCTCCCGAGATCGTGCGCACCGGCCCGACGGTGGCCACCGACATCTACACCGTGGGCCGCACACTGGCCGCCTTGACGCTGTCGCTGCGGACCCGACGTGGACGCTACGTCGACGGCCTGCCGTCCGACGATCCTGTGCTGGAGACCTACGACTCGTACCACCGGTTGCTGCGTCGCGCGATCGACCCGGATCCGCGGCGACGCTTCACCAGCGCCGAGGAGATGTCGTCGCAGCTTCTCGGTGTGCTGCGCGAGGTGGTCGCGACCGACACCGGGGTTCCGCGGCCCGGCCTGTCGACGGTGTTCAGCCCATCACGCTCGACGTTCGGAGTGGACCTGCTGGTGGCGCACACCGACGTTTACGTTGACGGGCAGGTGCACTCGGAGAAGCTGACCGCGCAGGAGATCGTGCGGGCGCTGCCGGTGCCGCTGGTCGACCGCACCGACGTCGGCGCGCCGATGCTGGTGGCCAGCGTGCTCAGCGAGCCCGTCCACACGCTGGACCAGCTGCGTGCGGCGCGTCACGGTGCGCTCGACACCGAGGGCATCGACCTCAACGAGTCGGTCGAGCTTCCGCTCATGGAGGTCCGGGCGCTGCTCGACCTCGGGGATGTCGCCAAGGCCACCCGCAAGCTCGAAGACCTCGCCGCGCGCGTCGGCTGGCGCTGGCGGCTGGTGTGGTTCAAGGCCGTCTCCGAGGTGCTTTCGGCTGACTACGATTCGGCGACAAAGCATTTCACCGAAGTGCTGGATACCCTTCCCGGTGAGCTGGCGCCCAAGCTGGCGCTCGCCGCGACGGCCGAGCTGGCAGGCACCGCCGACGAGCTGAAGTTCTATAAAACCGTGTGGAGCACCGACAACGGGGTGATCTCCGCCGGCTTCGGGTTGGCGCGGGCGCAGTCCGTGGTCGGTGAGCGCGACAAAGCGGTGCAGACCCTCGACGAGGTTCCGCCCACCTCACGACATTTCACCACCGCCCGGCTCACCAGCGCGGTGACGCTGCTGTCCGGACGGTCCACCAGTGAGATCACCGAACAACACATCCGCGACGCCGCACGCCGCGTCGAGGCCCTGCCCGACTCCGAACCTCGCGTGTTGCAGATCCGCGCCCTGGTGCTGGGAACCGCACTCGACTGGCTCGCCGACAACACCGCGAGCAGCAACCACATTCTGGGATTCCCGTTCACCGAGCACGGTCTCAAGCTCGGCGTCGAGGCATCGCTGCGCGCACTGGCCCGCATCGCTCCCACGCAGTCGCACCGCTACGCGCTGGTCGACCTGGCCAACAGCGTGCGGCCGATGAGCACGTTCTAGCTCCACCCACACGTCGACCGTGCTTTCATGGCGGAAAAACACGCCCAAGCCCGCCCCACACGCACACTCGGCAGATAGTGCACCTGTGGATGAACGTCCGAGCTGTGGATAAATCACTCACGCGCGCAGTGATGTGTCGGCAAGCGCTGCAATTCTGCGGCCATGACCGCACCATTCCTCGGCAGTGAAGCCCTTGCCGACGGCACATTGAACCGCCACCAACTGCGTACGCGATTCAGAACGCTGTACCCCAATGTGTATGTGCCCAAGACCTCCGAGCCGACACTTGAGCAGCGGACCGTCGGCGCGTGGCTGTGGTCCGGCCGCCGCGGTGTCATCGCCGGGCCCGCCGCTGCGGCATTGCACGGCGCCAAATGGATCGACCCGTCAACTCCCATTGACCTCATCCACGACAACCCGCGCCAACCGCGTGGCATCACGACCCGACGCGACACCCTGCTCCCTGGCGAGACGGTCGTCATCGGCGGGATGCTGCTGACATCTTCTGCCAGAACAGCTTTCGACATCGGACGCCGTTCGCCGACGAATCGCGGAGTCGCTCACCTCGACGCGCTGCTCCGAGCCACCGGGTGCACGGTCGCCGACATCGCGGTTCTCGCCAACCGCCATCGCGGTGCACGCGGTCTGCGTCGGCTGGAGGCGACGCTGCCGTTGGTTGATCCCGGCGCACAATCCCCGAAAGAAACCTGGCTGCGTCTGCTCATCGTCCGTGACGGACTTCCCAAGCCCACGACCCAGATCCCGGTGTTGGCGGACGACGGTACACCGCTGGCCTATCTCGACATGGGTTGGGAGGAGTGGATGGTCGCTGTGGAGTACGACGGAGATCAGCACCGCACCGATCGACGGCAGTACGTCAGGGACATCCGGCGCCTCGAGCTGCTCGCTGAACTCGGCTGGATCGTGATCCGTGTGGTCGCCGAGGACGGCACCGCCGAAATCCTCCGCAGAATCCGGGCTGCGTTGACCGCCAGGCAATCCACCGTGCGCTCAGGGCGGAAAGCCAGCTGAAAACCCGCCCTACACGCACGCTCGACGCAAAACGCAGCCCACCCAAGAATCCAGCGTGCGCTCACGGCGGAAAGCCAGCTGAAAACCCGCCCCACACGCACACTCGACGCAAAACGAGCTACACCACGCCCACACACGCACGGGCGATCGCGAGTTCCTCGTTGGTGGGCACCACGAGCACGGTCACACGCGAATCCGGGGTCGAGATGCGGCGGGGCTCATCGGATTTCGCAGAGTTCAGCTCGTCGTCGATCTCGATTCCCAGACCGCTCAGCCCGGCGAGCGCGTCATGGCGGACCGACGGGGCGTTCTCGCCGACGCCTGCGGTGAAGCTGATGACGTCGGTGGTACCGAGCACGGCCATGTACGCGCCGATGTACTTGCGCAGTCGGTGGATGTAGACGTCGTAGGCCAGTTTCGCGTGGGTGTCACCGGAATCCATGAGCTCGCGGAGCTTGCGGAAGTCGCTGGCGCCACCGAGGCCGAGCACGCCGGAGCGCCGGTTGAGCATCGACTCGATGTCCTCGACGCTCATCCCCGCGGCGCGCCACAGGTACATGATCGCGCCGGGGTCGATGTCACCGCTGCGGGTACCCATCACCAGGCCCTCCATCGGCGTGAGCCCCATCGACGTGTCGACGGCCTTGCCGCCCGCGACGGCGCTGGCCGATGCACCGTTACCCAGGTGCAGCACAATCTGATTCAGCGATTCCAGCGGTCGGTCGAGGAAGATTGCGGCCTGCTGGCTGACGTATTCATGGGATGTGCCGTGGAAGCCGTACCGCTTGACGTGCCACTTCTCGGCGACCTCGTGGTCGATGGCGTAGGTGCACGCCGCCGCGGGCAGGTTGTGGAAGAACGCGGTGTCGAACACCGCGATGTGCGGCAGGTTCGGCAGTAACTTGCGCGCGACCTCGATGCCCTTGATGGCGGGCGGATTGTGCAGCGGTGCCAGCGGCGAGAGTTCGCGCACCTTGGCCAGCAGCTCGTCGTCGACCACCGACGGCTTGTAGAACGTCTTGCCGCCGTGGACCATCCGGTGCCCGACGGCCTTCAGGTCAAGGTTCTCCAGATGCAGACCCGCGGCGGCGAGTTCGTCGAACGCGGCGCGCAACGCGGCGTCATGGTCGGGGACCGCGCCCGACCCGATCTCCTCGATGATGCCGTCGGCCAGGAATTCCCCGCTGGCCGGCCGCACCACGGCGTATTTCAGCGACGACGACCCTGAGTTGACGACGAGTACTGTCACGACCGGCCCTGCGCCTGGATCGCGGTGATGGCGACGGTGTTGACGATGTCCTCCACCAGCGCGCCTCGGGACAGGTCGTTGACGGGCTTGTTGAGCCCTTGCAGCACAGGGCCGATCGCGATGGCACCCGCGCTGCGTTGCACGGCCTTGTACGTGTTGTTGCCGGTGTTGAGGTCGGGGAAGATCAACACGGTCGCGCGCCCCGCCACCTCCGAATCGGGCATCTTGGTCTTGGCCACCGACGGTTCGACCGCCGCGTCGTACTGGATGGGCCCTTCCACGAGCAACGTCTTGTCCCTCTCACGCACCAGTTCTGTTGCCGCCCTGACCTTGTCGACGTCGGCCCCGGTGCCTGAGGTGCCGGTCGAATAGGACAGCATCGCCACGCGGGGTTCGATGCCGAACTGTGCTGCGGTGCGCGCCGACGAGATCGCGATGTCGGCCAGCTCCTCAGCCGTCGGGTCGGGCACGATCGCGCAGTCGCCGTAGGCGAGTACGCGATCCTGCAGGCACATCAGGAAGATGCTGGACACGGTGGACACATCCGGCAGGGTCTTGATGATCTCGAACGCGGGCCGCACGGTGTGGGCGGTGGTGTGGGCGGCGCCGGAGACCATGCCGTCGACCATGTCGTTGTGCACCAGCATGGTGCCGAAGTAGGACACGTCGTTGATGATCTCGCGGGCCTGGTCGACGGTGATGCCCTTGTGCTTGCGCAGTTCGGCGTACTGCTGCGCGAACTGGTCGCACAGGTCGCTGGTGCGTGGATTGAGCACGGTGGCGTTCGTCAGGTCGACACCGAGTTCCGCACCGCGCGAGCGGATCTGGCTCTCGTCGCCGAGGATGGTCAGGTCGGCGACGCCGCGTCGCAGCAGCCGGCCTGCGGCCTTGAGGATGCGGTCGTCGTCGCCTTCGGGCAGCACGATGCGCTTGCGGTCGGCGCGGGCCCGGTCCAGCAGGTGGTAGGTGAACATCTGCGGCGTCGTGACCTCGGGGATCGGCAGCCGCAGCCGTGCCAGCAGGTCGTCGATGTCGACGTGACGTTCCATGATCTGCAGCGCGGTGTCGATCTTGCGCTGCGACGTCGAGGTCACCCGGCCGCGCGCGGATGCGACACGGCTCGCGGTCTCGAACGTGCCGTACGGCGTCGCGATGATCGGCAGCTTGAGGCCCAGCCCGTCCACCAGCTTGGCGATCGCCGGGTGCAGGTCGAGGCCGCCGTTGAGGATGATCGTCGACAGCGACGGGAAGCCCTCGGCGGCGTGCGCGCTGACCACCGCAAGCACCACGTCGGAGCGGTCACCGGGGGTGACGACGGCGACGCCTTCGGTGAGGCGTTCCAGCACGTGTTCGGCGGTCATGCCGGCCACCAGCACGCCGAGCGCCTCGCGCGAGAGCAGCGCGGGATCGCCCGCCACAACCGTGCCGTCGACGGCTTTCTGCAGCTCAGCAACCGACGGCGCCACCAACAGCGGCTCCTCGGGCAGCACGTAGGCCGGCGCTCCGAGCGGGCGCAGCGCCTCGGACACGGCCGTCAACTGTGCCGGATCGCACCGGTTGGCGACGACGGCCGAGGTGTGTGCGTGCTGGCCGGCCAGTTCGGCGAGGCACACCTCGACGACGTGGACCACCTCGTCGGGGGTGCGGTCGGCGGCCTTGACGGCGAGGACGACGGGCGCGCCGAGGTTGACCGCGATGCGCGCGTTCATGCTCAGTTCGCTGGGGGTGGCGATGTCGGTGTAGTCGCTGCCGACGATCAGCACCGCGTCGCACTGGTCGGCGACGCGGTGGTACCGGTCGACGATCTCGGCGATCGCGGCGTCGGGATCCTCGTGAACCTGCTGGTAGCTGACGCCGACGCAGTTTTCGTAGGGCAACCCGGCGGTGGTTCCCGCCAGTAGCAGCTCCAGGATGTAGTCGCGGTCCTCGCCCAGCCGCGTGATGGGGCGGAACACCCCGACCTTGGGCACGGTCGCGGCCAACCGGTGCAGGATGCCCAGCGCGATCGTCGACTTACCGGTGTCGCCCTCGGGTGAGGCGATGTAGATCGCGGTGGCTGCTTCTCCCTCGGGCACGACCTACAGCATCCCACTTGGTCAGGGCAGATGTGCCAGCGCCCCCGCAAACTCCGTGCAGAACCAGTCGACGTCGGCCATCGAGAACACCAGCGGCGGCCTGATCTTGAGAACGTTGCCGTAGGTGCCGCACACCGAGATCAGGACGTGCCGATCACGCATCTCGTTGACCAGGTCGTGGGCGCGGGTGCGGTCCGGCGTGGCGGCGTCGCGGTCCTCGACCAACTCGACGCCGACGTACAGCCCGGCGCCGCGGACGTCGCCGATGTGCGGATGGTCGGCGGTGATGCGGGTGAGCTCGTGGCGCAGCGCGGCGCCGACGGTTGCCGCGCTGGTCACCAGTTCCTCGTTCTCGATGACGTCGAGCACCGCGGCGGCCGCCGCCATCGACACGGGGTTGCCGCCGAAGGTGTTGAAGTAGGGCACGCCGACGGCGAACGGTTCCAGCACGGCACTGCGCGCGGCCATCGCGGCGACCGGCAGCCCGTTGGCCATCGGTTTGCCCATGGTCACCAGGTCGGGCACCACGTTGTGGCGTGCGAAACCCCACATGTCGTCGCCGGTGCGCCCGAAGCCGGGCTGCACCTCGTCGGCGATGAAGACGCCGCCGGCCGCGCGCACGGCTTCCACGGCGGGTGCGAGCACCGAGGTGTCCGGGTAGATGCCGTCCGACGAGAAGAAGGTGTCGACGATCAGGCAGCTCAATCCGTAACCGGAACTCTGCAGATCGGCGATCGCGGCCTCGACGTCGGCGCGGAACCGCGCCGCCACGTCGTCTCCGGCCCGGTAGCTGTCGGGCGCGGGGACGGTGCGCACGTGCGGCCCGGTCACCGTCTCGCCGCCGATCGACGGCGAAATCGCCGTCACCGCTTCGGTATTGCCGTGATAGGCGTCACGCGTGACGATCACTCCGCGCGCGCCGGTGTACATCTGCGCGACGCGCAGCGCGAGATCGTTGGCCTCGGATCCCGTGCACGCGTACATCACCTGGTCGACCTCGTCGGGCATGGTCGCCAGCAACCGCTCCGAGTACGCGACGATGCCGTCGTGCAGGTAGCGGGTGTGGGTGTTGAGGGTTTCCAGTTGCCGGGTCACCTGGGCCACGACGTGAGGATGACAGTGCCCGACGCTGACGACGTTGTTGTAGGCGTCGAGGTAGCGCACGCCGTCGGCGTCGAACATGTGGCTGCCGCGGCCGCGGACCAGGTGCACCGGCCGTTCGTAGAACAACCGGTACGCCGGCCCGAGCAGCCGGGTACGGGCCGAGATCAACTGCTCGGTACCCGGGTCGATCGATTGATCACCCGTGTAGCTGTTGGAATCCATGATGTTGGAAAACCTCATGTTCCCAACCCCTTTCGTACCCATGTCAGTTGTCACAACCTCGGCCCGCACCCTCTGTCAGCGTTCGTGTGATTCCTGCAACACGGTGCGGCCGAGTTCGGCATAGCGGTTGGGGTCCTTGAACTTCAAGAACAGCGCCAGCAGCACTCCGCCGATTCCGACGATGCCAACAACATACGGGATCGCGGCGAAGATCCAGTCGGTCGCGGCATCGCCCGCGGCGAACGACGCGTTCTTGGCCAGCAGGTAGATCACATAGAGCATGCCCGTGCCGCCCAGAAGCGGCGCGAGGAACGTCTTGAACCAGTGGGCGGTCTCCGGGTGCCGCTTGTGCACATGGAAGTAGGAGATCACCGAGAACGCCGCCAGCGCCTGCACGATCATGATCGCGGTGGTGCCCAGCAGGGCCATCAGCCCGTACAACTCGGTGTAGGGATCACGGCCGGTGAGGTCGAAGAACAGCACCACCACGGCCGCGAACGCGGTCTGGACGAACCCGGCGATGTACGGCGAACCGTGCACCGGGTGGGTCGCGCCGATGGTCTTGCGCATACCGGGGACGACATTCTCGCGGCCTATGGCGTAGAGGTAGCGGGCCGCGCAGTTGTGGAACGCCATGCCGCACGCGAACGATCCCGTCATCAGCAGGATCTTGAACAGATCGACCGCCCAGGTCCCCAGGTGCTCGTGCACGGGGTTGAAGAAGATGTTGCCCGCGGTCTCCGAATCCTGTGCCAGGGCAATGGCATTCTGCGGACCGGTGCCGACGATCGCCAACCACGACACGATGACGTAGAACGCGCCGATACCGATCACCGAGCTGACGACCGCGATCGGGATGATCTTCTTGGGGTTGCGCGACTCCTCGCCGTACATGGCGCTCGACTCGAAGCCCACCCAGGACCAGAACGCGAAGAACAGGCCCACGCCGGCGGATCCGGCGACGGCGATCATGCTGCCGTCCGTGCCCGCGACCTCACCGGTGAGGCTCTGAAAACCGTTGAGCGGGTTGAGCGATCCGAGTGACCAACCCTGCGGGCCACCGCCGGTGAACACCACCGACAGCGCCATCAGGGCCAGCATCACGATCTCGGTGATGAGGAACACCCCGAGCACCTTGGCCGCGAGGTTGATGTCGAAGTAGGTCAGCACCGTGTTGACCGCGAGCATGACCACCGCGAACACGATCCACGGCACGTCGACATCGAAGAACGATTTGAACAGGTCGTTGCCGAAGAACGAGAAGATGCCGATCAACGAGGCCTCGAAGACCATGTAGGCCAACGCCGTCAGGAATCCAGCGCCCAGGCCGACGATGCGGCCGAGACCGTGGCTGATGTAGCCGTAGAACGCGCCGGTCGCGGTGATGTGCTTGCTCATCGCGGCGTAGCCGATGGCGAACAGCGTCAGCACGATGGTCGCGACGAAGTAACCGGCGGGCGCGTACGCGCCGTTGCCGAAGCCCACCGCGATGGGGACGTTGCCGACCATGGCGGTGATGGGGGCGGCGGTGGCCACCGCCATGAACATGACGCCCACCAGGCCCACCGCATTGGGTTTGAGGCGCTGGATGGCTTCTGAAGACTTTCCGCTCGGCGCTTTTCCTGGCGCCGACGGATCGATGATCTCGCTCATTGAGGGTCCTAATCCGTCCCTGAACAGGGAAATTACCGGACCATTTTTTGGTCTGGTCTGAGAATGTCGCCGACGACGTTGTGCTGCGACGCTGGCAATTGTTACCGCGCCCAGATTCGTTGGTCAACTTGGAATTACCTGTACATATGCGGGTTTGTTGCAAACATGTTTCGAAGCTGGGAGCCATGCAACGGCAGCGTAAAAATTCTCGATTTGGTCTGCTCTGGTTCGGCTTTTGGTCCACACTCTTCGACATGCCGGGACTTCCAGCTGACCACGAACTGTTCGCGCGCGCCGCACTGGGCGCCTACCAGCGCGATCCGAACACCCCGCTGCGCTTGCTCAGCCTGTCGGAGAACGCGACGTATCTGGCCGGCGAGCCGGGCGGTGACACCGAGCCATTGGTGCTGCGCGTGCACCGCCCCGACTACCACTCGGTGGCAGGCATCACCTCCGAACTGGCCTGGATGGCCGCGTTGCGACGCGAAACCACTGTCAGGACACCGGAACTCGTGGCAGCCCAAGGCGGCGATCAGGTGGTCGCGGCCACCGTCGGCGACCGCACCCTCTACGTCGACGCCGTGAGCTTCGTGCCTGGGTGCACGGCCGAGGAGGCGCCCGACGTCGTGGGGTTCGCCGAACTCGGCGAGTTGACGGCGATCATGCACGATCACGCCCAGAGCTGGACCGCGCCCGCGTCGTTCACGCGGTTCGGTTGGGATCTCGACGCGATCCTCGGTCCCGACGCCCGCTGGGGCAACTGGCGTGACGCGCCGGCGCTCACCAAGGGCGACACAGCGGCGATCGAGCGCGCCGTGACCGAGATCACCTCGCGGATCAGCAAATTCGGCACCGGTTCGGACCGGTTCGGGCTCATCCATGCCGACCTGCGGCTGTCCAACCTCATGGTCGACCCGTCCTCGCCGGGCGCGGGCATCACCGTGATCGATTTCGACGACTGCGGCTGGGGCTGGCATCTGGCCGATCTGGCCGCTGTGGTGTCGTGGCTCGAGGACACCCCGGAGGCCGACGCCATGATCGCCGACTGGCTGCGCGGATACCAGGCGGTGCGGGTGCTGTCCGAGGAGCACCTGGCGTTGATCCCGACGTTCGTCATGCTGCGTCGTGTGCAGTTGACGGCGTGGATCGCCTCGCACGCCGACGCCGACGCCGCGATCTCCGTCGGCGCCGACTATGCGCGCGGCACCGCGCGTCTGGCCGAGCGTTACCTCGGCGACCAAAGCTGGCTACAGGACGCGGTTTTTGCGTCACCCCTCACCCCGACAGCATGACAAGGAGAAACATGTTCGACCTGCAGGGCCGCTCAGTGGTGGTCACCGGCGGCACCAAGGGCATCGGCCGCGGCATCGCCACGGTGTTCGCGCGGGCCGGCGCCAATGTGGCGGTGGCGGGCCGTTCGACCGCCGACATCGACGCGTGTGTGGCCGATCTCGACCAGTTGGGTTCCGGCAAGGTCATCGGCGTGCAGACCGATGTCAGCGACCGCGCCCAGTGCGATGCGCTCGCCGGGCGCGCCGTTGAGGAGTTCGGTGGCATCGACGTCGTGTGCGCCAACGCGGGCGTCTTCCCCGACGCGCCGCTGGCCACCATGACGCCCGAGCAGCTCAACGGGATCTTCGCGGTCAACGTCAACGGCACGTTCTACGCGGTACAGGCCTGCCTGGACGCGCTGATCGCGTCGGGCAGCGGGCGCGTGGTGCTGACGTCGTCGATCACCGGTCCCATCACCGGGTACCCCGGCTGGTCGCACTACGGCGCCACCAAGGCCGCGCAGTTGGGCTTCATGCGCACGGCCGCAATCGAATTGGCGCCGCACAAGATCACCGTCAACGCGATCATGCCCGGCAACATCATGACCGAGGGTCTGCTGGAGAACGGCGAGGAGTACATCGCGAGCATGGCGCGCTCCATCCCCGCGGGCGCGCTGGGCACCCCGGAGGACATCGGCCACCTCGCGGCGTTCCTGGCCACCAAGGAGGCCGGCTACATCACCGGTCAGGCCATCGCCGTCGACGGTGGACAGGTGCTGCCCGAGTCCCTGGACGCGATCGCGACGTAGCACCGGCCATGGAGGAGACGTCGGGCGGTCCGGTGGCCGAAGACGTACGCCGCCGGATTTTGTCGATGCTGGCCCAGGGCATGCTGCGTCCGGGTTCGCGGCTGGGCACCGAGCGCGAGATGGCGGAGACCTTCGCGGTGTCGCGGTCCACCCTGCGCAGCGCCCTGCTGCCGTTGAGCCAGGCCGGTGTGCTGGAGCGTCGCACCGGCCGCAACGGCGGCACGTTCGTGCGGGCCGACGTGGTGCAGCGCAATGCCGCCGAGCTGGTCGGTCTGCCCGCACGCCTGCACAGCGGCGGGCACACCAGCACCAGCCGTGTACTGGGCACCGACCGCAGGCCCGCGACCGCCATCGAGGCCGAGGCCCTCGAAGTGCCCCTGGGCACAGACATTTTCACGATCCGGCGGTTGCGGTTCGCCGACGGGGTGCCCCTGTCGGTGGACCTCGCCTGCTTCGTCGCCGGACGCATGAACGACCTGCTGGAACAGCCGCTCGGCGGGTCGCTCTACGAACTGCTGCAGGTGCGCTACGGTCTGACACCCGCCACCACGACCGAGACCATCGAGGTGGTCAGCGCCAGCCCCCGCGAGGCCCAGTGGCTCGATGTCGCGCATCGCAAACCGCTGCTGGCGATCACGCGGGTGACCCGCGACGACACGGGCAGGCCGTTCGAATACGCCTACGACCTGTTCCGCGCCGACCGCGTGCGTCTCACCGCGACGAGCCACGGCACCGTCGGTGCCGTGCAACGCTCTGTCAGCACCACCGCCTGAGTCACCCCGCACCGCGCAGCGTCACCCTGCACCGCGAGCGTGCGGGTCTGCTGCCCGACGCACCGCGAATCAGCAGCGCTGCGCGCACGCTCGCGGCGCGTGAGCGACCGCGTGAACGCGCGCGCGAGCACTGCAGCTCGCGCGAGCACCCGCACGAGTGCCCAGAATCAGGCCAGAATCAGGCCAGCTTGCGCAACCGCGGTTCCAGATCGCGTTTGAACAGCTCGAGGAATCGACGCTGGTCATGGCCCGGGGCGTGGAACACCAGGTGGTTCAGCCCCCACTTGACGTACTGGCCGACCTTCTCGACCGCCTCGTCGGGGTCCGACGCGACGATCCAGCGCTTGGCGACCTGCTCGATGGGCAACGCGTCGGCAGCCTTCTCCATCTCGATCGGATCGTCGATCGAATGCTTCTGCTCGGCGGTCAACGACAGCGGCGCCCAGAACCGGGTGTTCTCCAGCGCCAACTCGGGATCGGTGTCATAGGAGATCTTGATCTCGATCATCCGGTCGATCGCGTCGGCGTCGCGATCGGCGGCCGCAGCACCCTCCTTGACCGCCGGGATCAGCTTCTCGGCATAGAGCTCCTCACCCTTGCCCGAGGTGCAGATGAACCCGTCACCGGCACGGCCGGCGTACTTGGCCACCACCGGACCACCCGCGGCGATGTACACCGGGATGCCACCCTCGGGCACGTCATAGATCGACGCGCCCTTGGTGCGGTAGTACTCGCCGTCGAAATCGACCCGGTCCCCCAGCCACAGCTCACGCATCAACCGCACCGATTCGCGTAGCCGCGCGAACCGCTCCTTGAACTCTGGCCACTCGCCGGCATACCCGGTCGCGATCTCGTTGAGCGCCTCACCGGTGCCCACACCGAGGAAGATCCGCCCCGGATACAGACATCCCATCGTCGCGAACGCCTGGGCGATCACCGCCGGGTTGTACCGGAACGTCGGCGTCAGCACCGACGTCCCCAGCACCAGGTTCTTGGTGCGCTCGCCCACCGCGGTCATCCACGCCAGCGAGAACGGCGCATGCCCACCTTCGTGACGCCACGGCTGGAAATGATCACTGACAGTCGCACTGTCCATACCTGCCGACTCGGCCAAAACCGCCAACTCGACCAACTCGCGAGGAGCAAACTGCTCCGCAGATGCCTTGTAACCTAGCTTCAATTCAGCCACCATTCGTTTCTACTCCAATGCCTAAACTCACGGCATGGCAGTAGCCCTGAACAAGATCACCGACCGCGTCCATTTCGCCCGCACCGACCTCGTCAACTGGACGCTGGTGACCGGTGACGACGGCGTACTGCTCATCGACGCGGGGTTCCCGGGTCAACGTGAGGACGTGCTCGATTCGGTGCGGCAACTGGGATTCGGTCCCGACGACATCAAGGCCGTGCTGCTCACCCACGCCCACGTCGACCACTTCGGCACTGCCATCTGGCTCGCGAAAACCTATGGCACACCGGTGTATTGCCACGCAGACGAAGTCGGCCACGCCAGGCGCGAGTACCTGGAGCAGGCCACCCCGGCGGGCGTGGCCCGTCAGGTTTGGCAGCCGCGCTGGCTGAAGTGGGCACTGGCGATCTCCCGTCAGGGCGCATTCGATCATTCCGGCATCCCCTCAACGCAGGCGTTCACCCCCGAGATCGGGCTGCCGGGAAAACCCACCGCGATTCCGACTCCCGGACACACCGGCGGGCACTGCTCCTATCTGGTCGATGGTGTCCTGGTGGCCGGCGACGCTCTGGTGACGGGCCACCCGACCTCCTCGCGGCGCGGCCCTCAGTTGCTGCATCAGGTGTTCAACCACGACCAGCAGGCGTGTCTGCGCAGCCTCGGTGCGCTGGGGCTGCTCGACACCGAGGTGCTGCTGCCCGGCCACGGCGACGTCTGGCGCGGCTCGATCCGTGAGATGGCGGACCAGGCGGCATCCTCGGCGCCGTCCCCGGCCCGCTAGCTCAAAACTCGGTATCCCAGCAAAAAGAAGCCGGTCAGGCACAGACCACATGCCAGCACGATCGTCGGCATGAGGACCATCTGGTCGAGTTCGTCGGGTTCGAACACTTCGTCATCGTCGACGGAACCGAAGAAAACCCTGGCCACCGCGGTTCGGCGGAATGCGAACATGCGTCTGCGCAGCCTGGATGAGCCGGCGCGGCGACCGATGAACAACCGCACGGCCACGCCGGCGGCGAACACCAGGACGCCGGACGCCAACAACAGCGACCCGACGACTACCTGCGGATTCGGCAAACGCTCCCCCACTGGTGTTCGGCTCTTGCGGGGCCCAGCCTATAGGCGGTCCGGGGCACGCTTCATCGAGTTGCGCGTCACAGTCCCCAGCGCTGAGCGATCAGCTCATGCGACCGCAACCGGTCCTCGTGGCGGTGGGTCACCGACGTGATGACGAGTTCGTCGGCGCCGGTGACGCGGCGCAGCGCCTCGAGGCGTTCGGCCACCTGATCGGGGTCGCCGACGAACTGCGTCGCGACGCGGTCTCTCACCAGGTTCAGCTGGTCGTCGGTGAGCGGCGGCAGGTGCTCGGAGTCCGGATACGGAACAGCGCCGCCACCGGCGCGGATCGAGTACACCCAGTGCCCGTATCCTGCCGCGAGCCGTTTGGCGGTGGGTTCGTCGTCGGCGACGACGATGTCGGCCGACACCACGACGTACGGTTCGGAGAGGTGTTCCGACGGTGTGAACTCGTTGCGGTACAACTCGATTGCCTCCAGCGCGGTCGCCGGCGTGATGTGGTAGCTGGCGACGAACGGAAGGCCTTGGGCCGCAGCGACGCTCGCGCTCTGCCCCTTGCTGCTGCCGAAGATCCACGGGGTCAGCCCGCTGCCCGCACCCGGCACCACGGTGCCGATTTCGTAGCGGTCTGCCAGCATCGCGAGAATGTCGTCGAGCTGATCGGCGAAATCCGGTGCGACAGCTTGTGGTTGCTGAAGGACGGCCATGCGCGTCTGCAGTCGCGGGTCGGTCAGCAGGGCCCGCATGTCGAACGGCGCCGGGATCACCACGCCGTCGATCTCGTGCCATTCCCGGGGCGGTTTGGGTGTTTTCGGCTTCTCCCGCATCGCCTCGACGCGTCGCTGCCCCGACCGTCCCACGCCCAGGTCGATCCGTCCGGGATAAAACGCCTCGAGCATCCCGAAGCTCTCCACCACCGCGACGGCGGTGGTGTGTCCGAGCTGCACCGCGGCGGTGCCGACGCGGATCCGCTCGGTGGCCGCCGCGATCTGGCCCACGAGCACCGCGGGCGCCGAACTCGCGACGGCGACGAAATGATGCTCGGCGACCCAGTACCGCTTGTATCCCCACTGCTCGGCGTGCTGCGCGAGGTCGACGGTGTTGCGCAGTGCCGTGGCGGCATCTGCGCCGGCGCTGATCGGCGCGAGATCCAGGATCGACAACGGAACGTTCATGCGGACTCCTCGGCCGGCAGCACCTTGTGGAAGGCGACGGGGAACACCGTGCCGTCGGCGGGCAACGGTTCGGGTAGGCGGGTGTAGCCGGCGGCCGCATACAGCGCTTCGGCCTCGGGCTGCAGGTGGCCCGTGGTCAGGTAGACCTTCCGGTAGCCGCGGGCGGCGATCTGGTCCTCCAGGTGCGTCAGCAGGGCCTTGGCCAGCCCGCGCTTGCGGTACGCGCTGTGGGTCCAGATCCGCTTGAGTTCGGCGGTGTCGTCGTCGAACCGCTGGAAGGCGCCTCCCGTGACGGGCTCACCCGCGAGCAGGCCGACGAACATGCCGCCGGTCGGCGGGGCGAACACCTCGGCGGGCTGGCTGAGCAGCCAGGTCATCACCGCGTCGCGGGTACTGCCGTACCGCGACGAGTACTCGTCGGCAAGCTCGTCGAGCAGCGGCGCGGCCAGCGGGTCATCCTGGCCGACCGCCACGAACTGCACATGAGTTCGACCCGGCTCGGACATCACCACCGTTTCTATACCCATGAGGTGTTCAACGTTCGACGTCGCGCAATATGCCCGCCAGACTCACCGTGATCGAAAATCCGCCAAGGCCGGCGCTCGAGTCGCTCGGGCCGCGGCGGCGTTCCGGATGGGTATGAATCCGCTTTTCCGGTTGACCCGCTCCATGACCGCCGCGGCGGTCATGGCCGCCGCAGCCGCCGCCACCACCCCGATCGCGGTCGCCGACACACCACTCGAATATCTGGGCCAGTGGCAGCTGCCGCCTCAGGAAGCCGGTGCGCCCAACAGGATTGGCGGCCTCTCGGGAATCACCTACGACCCGGCGCATCAGACGTACTACCTCATCAGCGACGACAAGACCGAGCACGGCCCGGTCCGCTTCCACACCGCGCGAATCGGGCTGTCCGGCAACGGCGTGGACGACGTGCAGTTCGTCGGTGTCCAGCCGCTGCTCGACGAGACCGGAAAACCTTTCGGACGCAACAACTTCACCGCCCACCCGGCGGTGCTGGCCCCCGACGCCGAGGCGATCGCCTACGACGCCGGCCGCCGACTCCTGTACTGGACGTCGGAGGGATACATCCACGACGACGCGTCCGGCAAGCCCGCCATCCTGCAGCCGTGGATCCGGGTGGCCGGCCTCGACGGGACCTATCAGGGCGAGTTCGCGCTGCCGCCGAGCTTCATGTTCACCGGGGACCAGACCGCCGGTCCGCGGCCCAACGGCGTGCTCGAAGGGCTGTCCCTGACGCCGGACGGGCGCTACCTCTTCGCGGCGATGGAGCAACCGCTCTACCAGGACGGTCCTGCGACCGACGAGAACCACACCGGGCTGGTGCGCATCACCAAGTTCGACACCGTCACGCGGACGCCTGTCGCGGAGTACGCGTATCCCGTCGACCGCGCCGCTCCCGAGACGGGCTTCAACGGGGTCTCCGACATCCTGGCGTTGTCGGAGACGTCGTTCCTGGTCATCGAGCGCGCCGCGAGCCTGCCGCGTCAGGTCGCGGTGTCGGTGTACCGCGCGGACACCGGACCCGCGTCCGACGTGCTCGACGTGGCCTCACTGCTAGATCAGGCCGTCATTCCGATGACCAAGACCCTGGCCGCCGACCTGCGCGCGACACCAGGTCTGGACCGCCTCGACAACATCGAAGGGCTCACCCTGGGTCCGCGGCTGCCCGACGGGCGCCAGTCGGTGGTGCTGGTCAGCGACGACAACTTCCAGCCGTTCGAGGTGACGCAGTTCCTGGCGTTCGCGTTGCCGAGGAGTTGAGATGAGCCTTCAGCGCGGAGTGATCCACGACTCAACCACCCCTTCCCACTCAAACTTGACACGTGTAAAGTTCGGCGCCATGGACAACATCAGGGGCAAGACCATCGCGATCACCGGCGCCGCTCGCGGTATCGGTTATGCCACCGCCAAGGCACTGCTGGCCCACGGCGCCCGCGTCGTCATCGGCGATCGTGACGTGGCACTTCAGGAGTCCGCGGTCGTCGAGCTGAGCAAGCTCGGCCAGGTGTCGGGCTATCCGCTGGACGTGACCGACCGCGAGTCGTTCGCGACGTTCCTGGACAAGGCGCGCACCGACGGCGGCGGCCACATCGACGTGCTGATCAACAACGCCGGTGTCATGCCGGTCGGCCCGTTCCTGGAGCAGAGCGAGCAGTCGATCCGCTCCAACATCGAGGTCAACGTGTACGGCGTGCTCACCGGCTGCCAGCTGGCCCTGCCGGACATGGTCAAGCGCCGTCGCGGCCACATCATCAACATCGCGTCGCTGTCGGGTGTCATCCCGCTGCCCGGTCAGGTGGTCTACGTCGGCGCCAAGTACGCCGTCGTCGGGCTGTCCACGGCGCTGGCCGACGAGATGGCCCCGTACGGTGTCGACGTCTCGGTGATCATGCCGCCGTTCACCAACACCGACCTGATCTCGGGCACCAAGTCCGGCGGGGCCATCAAGCCCGTGGAACCCGAGGAGATCGCGGCGGCCATCGTCAAGACGCTCAACAAGCCCAAGACCCACGTGTCGGTGCCGCCGCCGCTGCGGTTCACCGCGCAGGCCGCGCAGATGTTGCCACCCAAGGGACGTCGCTGGCTCAACAAGAAGCTGGGCCTGGACAATGTGTTCCTCGAGTTCGACACCGCCAAGCGCAAGGCCTACGAGGACCGCGCCCAGGCCGCCCTGGGTGTCGTCGAGTCGGAAAAGAAGTAGCTCCTACGCGAAACCGACGAAATTGCCGCAAAACGCAACGCGCAACGGCAATTTCGTCGGTTTCGGCGTCTAGAACCGCGGTAGCGGATCACCCGCGCGATACGCCTCGATCTGGTCGAGATGCTCGAAGAGCTGAGCGTGGGTGAACCCGAAATGCTCCTCGGTGCCGACGAACGTCACATGGACGATCTCGCCGTCCTCTTCGGCGTCCAGCCAGATCCCGGTGACGGGCACACCGTCGGAGACCTCATGTGCGGACGGCTCGTAGTACCAGATCGCGTAGTGGTCGTCCGACTCGTCCTCGTCGAAAGCCCAGCCGCGCTCGGTGATCCGTTCGTCGAACTCGGCGAGATCGGCGACGACACCCTCCTGCACGGCCTGCAACTGCTCGATGACCTCGTGCGGCACCCACCGCGAATCACGCGCGGCCTGCCGCTTCTTACGCCGCGCCTTCTTGGCGTCGCTCTTCTTCGACACGGCTCAGCTCAGCGCCTGGTCGAGGTCGGCGATCAGGTCCTCGGTGCCCTCCAGGCCGATCGAGATGCGCACGACACCGTCTCCCAGGCCGATCGCGGCGCGGCCCTCCGGGCCCATGGCCCGGTGGGTCGTGGTGGCGGGGTGCGTGATCAGCGATTTGGCGTCACCCAGGTTGTTGGAGATGTCGATGACGCGCAGCTTGTCGAGCACCTCGAACGCGCGGGCCTTGCCGTCGTCGCCGTCGAGTTCGAAGGTCACCACGGTGCCACCGCCGCGCATCTGCCGCTTGGCCAGCTCGTACTGCGGATGCGACTGGAGGAACGGGTATTTCACCCAGCGCACGGCCGGGTGGCCTTCCAGGAACTCGGCGACCCGCTGTGCCGACCGGTTGGAATAGTCCACCCGGACCGCAAGCGTCTCAAGACCTTTCAGCAGCACCCAGGCGTTGAACGCGCTGATCGCGGGGCCGGTGTGGCGCATGAGCTTCTGCACCGGGCCGTCGATGTACTCCTGATCACCGAGGATGGCCCCGCCGAGCACACGGCCCTGGCCGTCGATGTGCTTGGTGCCCGAGTACACCACCACATCGGCGCCCATCGGGATGCCCTGCTGCAGCAGCGGTGTGGCGAACACATTGTCCAGCACCACTTTCGCACCTGCGGCGTGGGCCATCTCCGATACCGCGGCGATGTCGACCAGCGACTGCATGGGGTTCGACGGCGTCTCGAAGAACACCGCCGTCGTGGGCACCGAAAGGGCTTCCTCCCACTGCGAGAGATCGTCGCCGTCGACGAACACGGTCTCGACCCCCCAGCGCGGCAGGATCTCGTTGCACACCACGAAACACGATCCGAACAGGCTGCGCGCGGCGACCAACCGGTCCCCCGCCCCCAGCAGCGCCCCGAGCGCGGTGAACACCGCGGCCATGCCGGTGGCGGTCGCGAAACACGCGGGCGCGCCCTCGATGAGCCGCAACCGCTCCTCGAACATCGATATCGTCGGGTTGCCGTAACGCGAGTACACGTAGCGGTCGATGTCGCCGGTGAACGCCTTCTCGGCGGCCGCGGCGGTCTCGTAGACGTAACCCGACGTCAGATACATCGCCTCGGCGGTCTCTTCGAAACCCGAACGCAGCAGGCCGCCGCGCACGCCGATGGTCGCCTGGCTCACGCCGTCGGGCAGGGGCGCCGGGATGCGAACGGATGGGATGTCGTCGGTCATGACCGTCCCCTAGCTCTGCTTCCACGGAAGGCCGACGGCCTTCCATCCGGAGCCACCGCGGTGCCGGTTCTCGTCGAGGTGGCCCTCGAACCCGTCGAGGATGTTGTAGGACGGGCCGATGCCCGCGGCGGTCGCGGCCTCGGCGGCGCCGATGGACCGGTTGCCCGAGCGGCACAGGAACACCACGGGGCGTTCCCCGCTGACACCCGCGGCCTTGAGGTCCTCGACGAAACCGTCGTTGTGGGTGCCGTCGGACCGGTTCCACTCGATGTAAACGACGTCACGCTGCAACGAGGACAGGTCGGGCACGCCGACGAACCGCCATTCGGCGTCGGTGCGACAGTCCACCAGCACGGCCTCGGAGTTCTCGCTCAGAAGTTTCCAGGCCTCCTCAGGCGTGATATCCCCTGCATAGCTCACGGGCGTGAGTCTCCCATACTCGTGCAGACCCGCCATTCGCCGTCCTCGCGCACAAACGTGGTCTCGACGTCGATCTTGTCGTCCGGGGCCTTCTCGTAGTGGTACACCACAGTGGCGGTGGCGCGGTCACCGTCGATGCGCACACCGGTCACGTCGTCGACGTACCTGGGACCCTGATCCTGCACCGAATCACGTTGCCGGGCAAGGAACTCGGCCTCATTGCCACGCTGGTCGGCGCACGTGTACCCGGCGAACGCGGAGTAGTCCTCGCGCTGCATGGCGTCGTTCTGCCCGACCGCCGCGCGGCCCACGCGTTCCTCCTCGGACAGCCCGTCGCCGCCGCTGAACGCATTGACCAAGAACACACCGATCACGACGAGCACAATGACCACGAGCGCGGTCAGGAACGGCGCCGCGGTGGGCCGGTCGGGCGCGGGCTGCGGGTCCCCCGGGTCCTCGGAGTTCCTGGTGTTGTCAGCCATGGCTCACCAGAGCCTGCGCAGGGCGGTGCCCACCCGGCGGGCCCGGTCGCGCGCGACGATCACATCCGGTGCGGTGGCCAGCGCCACCCCCAGACGGCGACCGTCGTCGGACTCCTCGGCGCGGCCGAACAGGCGTACATCGCTCTCGGAGGTGGCGAGCGCCTCGCCGAGCACGGCGGTGACATCGACCGACGGCGCCGCCTCGGCACCGGCGTAGGTGACCTCGGCGGCACCCGGCGAGATCATGATCGTGTCGCACGCCAGTCCGAGGATGGCCCTGGCGTGCAGTTCGAACTCGCTGAGCCGCTGCGAGCGCAGCGTCACCAGTCCGCTGTCGTGCGGCCGGACCCGCACATCGGAGAAGTAGACGTCCTCGCCCTGCACCAGCAGTTCGACGCCGAAGACGCCGCGTCCACCCAGGGAGTTGACGATGCGCGCCGCGATCGACTTGGCCGAGTCCAGGGCCGCGGGCGGCATCTGCTGTGGCTGCCAGGACTCCAGCACGCCGTTGTCCGAGCGGCGGTGCCCGATCGGCTCACAGAACTGCACACCCGGCCCGGTCGGGCCCGTGGTGCGGATGGTCAGCATGGTGACCTCGAAGTCCACCTCGACCACCGATTCGGCCAGCACGCGGCTGTGCGCGAAGTGCCCGGCCGTGGTCGCGCGCTTCCACGCGGGCTCGATGTCGTCGGGCCGCAGCAGCACGGACTGGCCGTCGCGCAGCGAGCCGGTGACCGGCTTGACCACCAGCGGATACCCGGCGTGCTCGGCCACGGCCGTCAGCTCCTCGACGGAGCCGGCGAACCAGAACGGCACGGTGGGCAGACCCAGTTCGTCGGACGCCAGCCGGCGCAGGCCCTCACGGTTCTGGCTCAGGCGGATGCTGCGCGGCGTGGGCAGCACCTCGCTGTCGCCGCGTTCGGCCGCCGCGATCAGCGCGTCGGCGGCGATGACGCCGGACTCGGCAGCAACCACGTACTGCGGTTTCTCACGCGCGATGACGGCGCTGAGTTCGTCGGCGTCGTTCAGGTCGACCACCGCGGTGCGGTCGGCGACGCCGTGGGCGGGCGCGTCATAGCGGTCGACAGCCACCACCACACCGCCGAGGTTCTGGAATGCCAGCGCGAGCTCCCGGCTCAGCGCACCGCCGCCCAGCAGCATCACGGTCGGGCGATGGTCGGCAGCGTCGGGGCCGACGACAGGTTGCGGCTCCGGGTCGGTGTCGGTCTCCTGGTCGGCGGCCGCCCGGTCCCCGGGTTCCGTGTCGTCAGGGTCCGGCGCAGTGTCCTCCGGGGCCGTATCGGCCACCGAATCGTCGGTCACATCGGTGTCATCGGGACCGGCGCCGGCGGACTCGTCGGCAGCGGCATCGTCGGTCAACGCACCCTCAATCGATTCACTCATCGCACGTCCAGCCTGCCAGATGCTCAACCGACCCGATGGTCGATGTAGCACCAACGCCAGCTCTCACCCGGTTCGGCCGAGCGCATGACGGGGTGGCCCGTCGAATGAAAGTGCTTGGTCGCGTGTTGGTGGGGACTGGAGTCACAGCACGCGACGTGGCCGCACGTCATACACATCCGCAGATGAGCCCAAGTACGCTCACCTAGTTCTGCACAGTCCTGGCAGTAGCCAGGTGTCTGCGGTCGCGGCTCGGCGATGTCGGCCGTGAGGTGTTCACAGGTTCGAGGCGTCGGGCGCGACTCACGTCGGCGTGATCTCCTCAACATTTGACCAAGGATAAGGAACAGCTGGGTTAAGGAGGTCGGACGACGTGGGTGCCTCATTGCTGGCGGCCCTGGTGGTGGCGGTGCTGGTGGCCGCGGTCGCCCGCCGGTTCGACGTATCGGCACCATTGGTGCTGGTGGTCGCGGGTCTCGCGGGTAGCACGCTGCCCGGGTTCGGCGACGTCGCGCTCGACCCCGACCTGGTGTTGTTCGTGATCCTGCCGCCCCTGCTGTGGTCTGCGGGCATGGAGAGCAGTTACGTCGCGCTGCGGCGCAACATGCGGTCGATCGGCCTGCTGGCGGTCGGGCTCCCGTTGGTGACGACCTTCGTCGTCGGCATCGTGGCCTACCACACGGTGCCGGAACTGACCCTGGCCGCAGCGCTCACCCTCGGCGCGATCGTCGCGCCGCCCGACGCTGTGTCGGCCACGGCGGTCGGCCGGCGGCTGGGCCTGCCGCGTCGCACCATGACCCTGTTGGGCGGCGAGAGCCTGCTCAACGACGCCACCGCGCTGACGGCCTACAAGGTCGCCCTCGCGGCCGCGATCGGCGCCGCCACGAGCTGGGGCACCGCGCTGGGCACCTTCGCGCTCGCCGCCGTCGGGGGCCTGGTGGTCGGCCTGGTGCTCGGCATGCTGGTCCACTACGTCCGCACGCGCCTGGACGACCCGCTGGTGGAGAGCGCGATCGGTTTGGTGGCCCCGTTCTCGATCTATCTGATCGCCGAGGAGGCCCACGGCTCGGGCGTCATCGCGGTGGTCGTGGCGGCCCTGCTGCTCGGGCAGCGCGAAACCCAGGCGAGCTACGCCACACGCCTGCAGGACAAGGCCGTGTGGAAGGCGCTGCAATTGGTGCTGGAGTCCTTCGCGTTCCTGCTCATCGGTCTTCAGTTGCCCGCCGTCGTCGGCGAACTCGCGGGCATCTCGGCCGCTACTTTGGCGATCTCGTCGGCGGCCGTGCTCGCCGCGGTCATCGGGGTACGCATCGTCTGGGTGTACGGATGCACCTACCTCGGGCGGCTTTTCACCAAGAACCACGAGCCGCCGCCGTCGCACGCACAGGTGTTCATCCTGTCGTGGGCGGGTATGAGGGGTGTCGTGTCGCTGGCTGCTGCGTTCGGTATCCCGTTGATCACCCTTTCGGGAGAACAGTTTCCGGGGCGGGCACAACTGTGCTTCCTCACGTTCGTCGTCGTGGTGGGCACGTTGCTGCTCCACGGGCTGACCCTGCCGTGGTTCATCCGGGTGCTCGGCGCCGAGGGCGACGAGGCGCACAGCGACGCGATCGCCACCGCCGCCGCGCAGGACAAGGCGGCCAGGGCCGCCGCCGAACGGCTCGACGCGCTGCTCGCCGAACAGCCTGCGAGCGCGGAGGTATCGCACCGCGCCGCCGATGTGTTGCGCGCCTGGAACACGCGCCGCCGCAACGCCGCGTGGGAACGGCTGGGGCGCGACGAGGAGGACATCGGCGAGAGCCCGACCTCGGCCTTCCGCCGGTTGCGGTTGGAAATGCTTGCCGCCGAACGGGAGACGTTCATCGCCGAGTGTGACGCCGGCCATATCGATGACGAAGTGTTACGTACCGTGCTCCATGGGCTCGATCTGGAAGAGGCGACGCTGAACCGTGATTAAACGCTTGTCGTGGCTGGCCGTGCTGGTTGTGATCATCTCGGGTGGCCTGATGGGGGTGCTCAGCGGCGGTGATTCGGCCTCGCAGTCCCCGGTGGCGGTGCCCTCGGACGCCGAGTCGGCGCGGGCCGACGCGCTACGTGCGGACTTTCCGGGAGGCGATCAGGCTCCGGCCATCCTGGTGGTGACCCGCGCCGACGGCGCCGAACTCGGTCCCGACGACATCGATGCGGCCGCCGAGGCGCGCCACCGGATGAGCGACGCACCCGGCCCGCCGATGGTGGTCAGCGACGACGGCAAGGCCGCGATCTCGACCGTGCCACTGGACGCCACGCTCTCGGGGTTCGCCCTCACCGACGAGGTCAAGGAGTTGCGTGCCAACGCCGCCGAGGGGCTGCCCGGCGACCTGCGCGCCGAGGTGACCGGCGGCCCGGCGTTCGGCGCCGATATCGCGAATTCCTTTGCGGGAGCCAATGTCACGCTGCTGGCGGTCACGGCCATCGTGGTGGCGCTGCTGCTCATCGTCACCTACCGCTCCCCCATCCTGTGGCTCGTGCCGCTCCTGGTGATCGCCTTCGCCGACCGTGTCGGATCGGTCGTGGGCACCGCCGTCGCGTCCGGCCTCGGCATGAACCCGGACGGTTCGACCGGTGGCATCACGAGCGTGCTGGTGTTCGGAGCGGGCACCAACTATGCGCTGCTGTTGATCTCGCGTTACCGCGAGGAACTCGGCCGCACCGAGAATCACCGCGACGCGCTGCAGGCCTCGGTGCGCGCGGCCGCACCGGCGATCATCGCCAGCAACGCGACCGTGGTACTGGCGCTGCTGACACTGCTTTTCGCGACCGCCCCGAGCAACCGCAGCCTGGGCGTGCAGGCCGCGTCGGGCCTGGTGGTCGCGGCGGTGTTCGTCCTGATCGTGCTGCCGCCGCTGCTGGCGCTGTGCGGTAAGAGGCTGTTCTGGCCGTTCATCCCGAAGGTGGGCGCCACGGCGCTCACCGAGAGCGGCGTCTGGCACCGCATCGCGGATACGGTGGCGCGCAGGCCAGCCCGCGTGGTCGTGGTGTCGGTGGCCGGTCTGGCGCTTCTGTGCACCGCGCTGCTGACCACGCCGATCGGGCTCACCCAGACCGAGCAGTTCCGCGTACAGGCCGAGTCGGTGTCGGGCTTCGAGACGGTGTCCGCGCACTTCCCCAGCGGCCTGACCGATCCCACGCGCGTGATCGCCTCGACCGACAAGGCCGCGGCCGTGCAGCGCGCCATCACCGACACCGAGGGTGTGGTGTCGGCGAGCCCGGCCGGTGAGTCACCCACGGGTCTCACGCAATGGTCGGTGGTCCTCGGCGCCGATCCCGCCTCCGATGAGGCGTTCGAAACGATTGACGCACTTCGCGGTTCGGTGCAGCAGGCCGACGCCGACGCTGTGGTCGGCGGTTCCGACGCGCAGGCCCGCGACGCGGCCGCGGCCGCACAGCGCGACCGGGCCGTGGTGATCCCGGCGATCCTCGTGGTGGTGCTCGCCGTGCTGTACATCCTGCTGCGGTCGGCGTTCGCACCGCTTCTGCTGGTGGGTGTCACGGTGCTCAGTTCGCTGGCGGCCCTCGGCCTCGGCGGCTGGGCGTCGGTGCACATCTTCGGGTTCCCCGCACTCGACAACAGCACGCCGTTGTTCGCGTTCCTGTTCCTGGTGGCACTCGGCGTCGACTACACGATCTTTCTGGTCACCCGGGCACGCGAGGAGACCCCGCAGTACGGCAACCGCGAGGGCATCGTGCGCGCGGTGTCGGCCACCGGCGCAGTGATCACCAGCGCCGGCGTGGTGCTGGCCGCGGTGTTCTGCGTGCTGGGGGTGCTGCCGCTGATCGTGCTGACCCAGTTGGGCATCATCGTCGGCCTGGGCATCCTGCTGGACACGTTCCTGGTGCGCACGGTCATCATCCCGGCGCTGTTCACCTGGATCGGCCCGAAAATCTGGTGGCCCGGCCTGCGCGCCGAACCGTAAACCGGTCTGACCAGGAACTTCTCAGCAGTTTTGCAGTCGCGGGTAGCGTCGGTGCATGACCCAAGCGCAAGCGCTCCCGCCACTGCACATCCGGCGCGACGCGTTCGATCCCACACCCGAACTCGGCGAGATCCGCGCGAGCGAAGGCGTGCACGTCACGGTCAACCCGTTCGGTATGCAGGTGTACCTCGTCACGCGGCACGAGGACGTCAAGACCGTCCTGTCGGATCACGAACGGTTCTCCAACAGCAGGCCGCCCGGATTCGTCCTCCCGGGAGCACCGCAGATCTCCGCCGAGGAGCAGGCGAGTAACCGGGCCGGCAACCTGCTGGGCCTCGACCCGCCCGAACATCAACGCCTGCGGCGCATGCTCACCCCGGAGTTCACCATTCGCCGCATCAAGCGGCTGGAGCCGCGCATCGTCGAGATCGTCGACGCTCATCTCGACGCCATGGAGTCGGCAGGCCCACCCGCCGACATCGTCGCCGATTTCGCGCTTCCCATACCGTCTTTGGTGATCTGTGAACTCCTCGGCGTGCCGTACGAGGACCGCACCGATTTCCAGCAGCGGTCGGCGCGGCAACTGGACCTCTCGGCACCGATGCCCGAACGCCTTGAGTTGCAGCGGCAAGGGCGCGCCTACATGCGCGGACTCGTCGAGCGGTCACGCACCCGGCCCGGCGACGACATCCTCGGAATGCTGGTGCGCGAGCACGGCACCGAACTGATCGACGACGAACTCATCGGCATCGCCGGACTGTTGCTGTTGGCGGGCCACGAGACCACGTCCAACATGCTGGGCCTCGGAGTGCTCGCGCTGCTGCGCCACCCCGACCAATTGGCCTGCGTGCGTGATGATCCCGACGCCATCGGCCCGGCCATCGAGGAGTTGCTGCGGTGGCTGTCGATCGTGTCGACCGCACTGCCGCGCATCACCACCACCGACGTCGAACTCGCCGGCGTGAGCATTCCGGCGGGCCACCTGGTGTTCGCGTCGCTGCCCGCGGGCAACCGCGACCCCGGCTTCATCGACAACCCCGACACCCTGGACATCCGCCGCGGCGCGCCCGGCCATCTGGCGTTCGGTCATGGCGTCCACCACTGCCTCGGGGCCCCGCTGGCCCGCATGGAGATGCGCATCGCGTTGCCCGCGCTGTTGCGCCGGTTCCCGACGCTGGCGCTCGCCGAACCGTTCGAGGATGTCCGGTGGCGGCCTTTCCACTTCATCTACGGGCTGCAGTCGTTGGCGGTAGCGTGGTGACTGCCATGAAGATAGAAGCGGACCGCGACAACTGCATCGCTTCGGGCAACTGCGTGATGGTCTCCGAAGCGTTGTTCGACCAGGACGAGGACGGCGTCGTCACGGTTCTGGTCGACGAGGTGCCCGACGACGAGGTCGAGCACGCCCGCGAGGCCGTCAGGCTGTGTCCGGCGAGTGTGCTGCGGCTGACGGGCGACTGAGCCCGCTCAGGGCTGTCCGGGCAGCAGCATGATCATCAGGCCGTTGGCCTCGGCGAGGAGCTTGCCCTCACCGTCGCGCAGCTCGGCGTTGACAAAGGCCTTGCGCCCCTCGGCCTCACGGATCCACCCGCGCGCCTGCAGCGGGGTGTCGATCGGCGTCACGGCGCGGTAATCGACGTGCAGGAAGGCCGTGCGGCTGATGGGGCGTCCGGCCGCGTGGATACACATGCCGAACAGCGAGTCGAAAAGCATGGGCAGCACGCCGCCGTGGACGGCGTAGTTGCCGCCCACGTGGAAACGACTGAACTGCACGGTCAGCAGCACCTCGTCGGCCTCGAACTTCTCGACCGTCCAGGGTGGCGCCAGCAGGCTACCCGCGCCGGGCAGTTCCGGCACGCGATTGGCCGGCCCGACGCCCTCGCCCGCCTCGTAGGGATCGAGCAGCGCAACCAGTTCCTCGACCAGGTCGGCGGCCTTGTCCCACGTGGCGGCGTCCGGGTCGGCCGAGACCGCGAGATCCTGCGCGCGGCGCATCGCGGTGAGGAAACGGCCGAATCCCGGCCCGGGCTCGGCGGCCTCGAACACGGGGAAGCCGCCGTGCTCGCTGTGGTATTTCGGGTCGGTGCGGCGCGGGTCCAGTCCGAAGTCAGCCGACATCAACGGGCAGCCAGCACGTCACGGCGCACGATGGTCTGATCCCGGCCCGGCCCCACACCGATGCACGAAACATACGCTCCGGCAAGCTCTTCGAGGCGCAGCACGTAGTCGCGGGCCTTGGCGGGCAGATCCTCGAACTCGCGTGCGCCCGAGATGTCCTCCCACCAGCCCGGCAGTTCCTCGTAGACGGGCTCGGCGCGGGCGATGTCCGACTGCGTCATCGGCATCTCGTCGACACGCTTGCCGTCGACCGTGTAGCCGACGCACACCGGCACTGTCTCCAGGCTCGACAGCACGTCGAGCTTGGTCAGGAAGTAGTCGGTGATGCCGTTGACCCTGGTCGCGTAGCGCGCGATCACCGCGTCGAACCAGCCGCATCGACGGGCGCGGCCGGTCGTGACACCGACCTCGCCACCGGTCTTGGCCAGGTAGGCGCCGTGCTCGTCGAACAGTTCGGTGGGGAACGGACCGGAGCCGACGCGCGTGGTGTACGCCTTGAGGATGCCCAGCACCGTGGTGATGCGGGTGGGCCCGATGCCCGAGCCGACCGCGGCGCCGCCTGCCGTCGGGTTCGACGACGTGACAAAGGGATACGTGCCGTGGTCGACATCCAGCAGGGTGCCCTGCGAGCCCTCGAGCAGCACGGCCTCGTCGTTCTCCAGCGCCTGGTTGAGCAGCAGCCGCGCGTCGGCGATGCGATGCTTGAAGCCCTCGGCCTGTTCCAGCAGGTTCTCGAGCACCTCGGCGGGCTCCAGCGCCTTGCGGTTGTAGATCTTGACCAGCACCTGGTTCTTGAATTCAAGTGCGGCCTCGATCTTTTCGGCCAGCACCTGCTCGTCGAGCACGTCGGCCACCCGGATGCCGATGCGCGCGATCTTGTCCTGGTAGCACGGGCCGATACCGCGGCCCGTGGTGCCGATCTTCTTGCTGCCCGCCCAGCGCTCCACGACCTTGTCGATCGCGACGTGGTACGGCATCAGCAGATGGGCGTCGGCCGAGATCAGCAGGTTCGACGTGTCGACCCCGCGATCCTCGAGGCCCTTCAGCTCGGTCAACAGCACGCCCGGGTCGACCACCACACCGTTACCGATGACGTTGGTGACCCCGGGTGTGAGGATGCCCGAGGGGATGAGGTGCAGCGCGAAGTTCTCCCCGGTGGGCAACACGACGGTGTGTCCCGCGTTGTTGCCGCCCTGGTAGCGAACTACCCACTGCACGCGTCCACCGAGTAGATCGGTGGCTTTACCTTTGCCCTCGTCGCCCCATTGGGCCCCGATGAGCACGATTGCCGGCATGGCGTACTCTCCCGCCTATCTCCGCGCCTGGAAGTGGTGCAGCCGGTAGGTCACCTTATCCCAGAGCACGCGCGGAGCCACAATTCTGTTTGCGTGCCAGGAGTGGTTTTGACTTCCTCAACTGCCGTGTTCGCCGGCGAGACGGGCCCCGTGCCGCGCCCGCTGCGGGGGTTACCCACCGTCGGCATCGACGACGTCGACGCGCATCACCGGGTGATCGTGACGGGATCCGCGGGTGATCTGGCCGCGGTGCTGACGCGGTTGCTGAAGGCCGATCGGCTCGATGTCGAGGTCGCGCACGCGCGCACCAGCTGGTCGGCGCGTCGCGCCCTGCGCGGTACCGCCCGGCGAGTGCCGCTGATCCGCGACGAGACCGGAACCGTACTTGTTTCCGCTGCTGAGTGGCACGGCAAGGAGGCCGCCCCGCTCGAGGGCGAGGCGATCGTCGACGACACGGTGCTGTTCGACGGCCAGGCGCACGGCGTGCGGATCGAGCCGCTCGACGCGGTGCCGGGCCTGCGTGCGAGCGTGCTGTCGCGCCGGGGCAGGCCGCTGGGCTGGGTCAGCGGGCGCGCGGCTCAACTGGGCACGCCGGGCGCCGTGGTGGTGCGCGACGGCGCCACGATGGCGCGGCCGGTACGCCGCTCGACGTTCTACCGGCACACCCAGGGCTGGCTGCGCGTCGGCTGACGCGCGTGCTCGGCCGGCGCGTCCACCGGCCGGTACCGTCGAATCGTGAACATCCGTCCACTGCGCCAGTCGGTGCGGCCGAGCCCGATCTTCTTGCTCGTCATCGCGGTCACCGCCGCCGGTGGCGCGCTCGCCTGGATCGCCGCCGACACCATCAGACCGCTGTCGTACGTCGGGGTGTTCATCCTGGTCATCGCGGGCTGGCTGATGTCGCTGTGCCTGCACGAGTTCGGCCACGCCTTCACGGCATGGCGCTTCGGCGACCACGGCGTCGAGACCCGCGGCTACTTGACACTCAACCCGCTGAAGTACACGCACCCCATGCTGTCGCTGGGCCTGCCGGTGTTGATCATCGCGCTGGGCGGCATCGGTTTCCCCGGCGGCGCGGTGTACCTGCAGACGCACTGGATGACGGCGCGGCAGAAGTCGATCGTGAGCCTCGCGGGGCCCGCGGCCAACCTGGTGCTCGCGGTGCTGCTGCTCGGGCTCACCCGCGCGTTCTGGGACCCGGCGCACGCGGTGTTCTGGTCGGGCATCGCGTTCCTGGGTTTCCTGCAGGTCACCGCGCTGGTGCTCAACCTGCTGCCCATCCCTGGGCTGGACGGCTACGGCGCGCTGGAGCCGCACCTGAATCCCGAGACCCAGCGTGCGCTGGCGCCGGCCAAGCAGTGGGGATTTTTGATCGTGGTGGTCCTGTTGATCACCCCGGCGCTCAACCGCTGGTTCTTCGAGCTCGTCTACTGGTTCTTCGACTTCTCGGGTGTATCGAGCTATCTGGTGTCGGCCGGCGGCCAGCTCACTCGCTTCTGGTCGGCCTGGTTCTAGAGTTCGGCGAGCACCGCGCGCAGGTGCCCGGTCAGGTTGCCCTCGCCACCCCGGTAGATCGGGCTCGCGCCGTCTGACAGCAGCATCCGCAGGCGTGCGATTCCGTGCGCGCGTACCGGCGCGGGTGCCTCGAGGCGCTCGCGGATCTCGTCGAACAGCGTGGCCGCGGACGCCACGGTGCTGTCTTCGAGTGGCAGCCGCGACGAGTACAGCGCGGGATCCTCGTGCAGGCAGCGCAGCACCTGCCGCAGCGCGCCCGCGTACGCATGGCGCTGGGACCGGGAGGTCAGCCGCGCGACGTGCACCGCGAGCGCACTGCCCGGCTCCGGCGGGATGCCCGCCAGCAACTGGCGGTCATAGCGCCACGGGAACAGACGCGCGGCCAACCGGGCCAGAGGTGAGCCGGGTTCGCGAAGACCGGCCGGGGCCGCGTCATCGCCCGGCCACATGGGTTGCGGAAGTGCGGTGTTGTCGTGGTTGTCGTGCGTCATGCCGTTCAGCCCAACGGCGGGCAAGTTCGCCTGATTCCCGCGATCACCGGTGATGCTTGCAACATATGCAGAATTGCGCATATATTGCGGGAATGGGCGCGGGCCACGATCACAGTCACCACACCGACGCACGGGTGAGCCGGATGCTCGTCGCCGCAGCAATCCTCACCGCGTTCTTCTTCGTCGAGTTGATCACCGCGCTGATGATCAACTCGATCGCGCTGCTCGCCGACGCCGGCCACATGCTCACCGACCTGGTCGCGATGTTCATGGGACTCACCGCGGTGCTGCTGGCCCGACGCGGCAGCACGTCACCGGCGCGCACGTTCGGCTGGCACCGCGCCGAGGTGTTCACCGCGGTGGCCAACGCGGCCCTGCTCATCGGCGTCGCGGGCTTCATCCTGTACGAGGCGTTCGAGCGTCTCGGCAACGCGCCCGAGGTGCCCGGCGTGCCGATGATCGTCGTCGCGCTGGCCGGGCTGATCGCCAACGCCGCGGTGGTGCTCATGCTGCGCTCGCACTCCAAGGACAGCCTCGCGGTCAAGGGCGCCTACATGGAGGTCGTGGCCGACACCGTCGGCAGCATCGGCGTGCTGATCGCGGGCATCGTCACCGTCACCACGGGATGGCCCTACGCCGACGTGGTGGTGGCGGTCCTGGTGGCCCTGTGGGTGCTGCCGCGCGCGATCGCGCTGGCGCGGGCCGCGTTGCGGATCCTGTCCGAATCGTCACCGGCACACATCGACGTCGAGAAGCTGCGCAGCGCGCTGTGCGCCGTGGACGGTGTGACGGGCGTGCACGATCTGCACGTGTGGACGCTGGTACCGGGCAAGGACATGGTCACCGCACACCTGACCAGCGATGCCGACACCGCGCGTGTCCTCGACGACGCCAGGGCGGTACTGACCGCGCACGGCCTCGAGCACGCCACGGTGCAGGTGGAACCGCCCGACGCCGCGGGAGACTGCAGGTGCGAGGCCGAGTGACGGCCGGGCGCTAGCCCAGACCGAGTTCGCGACGCGCCGTCGGATCGCAGTCGTCGAGCAGGTCCAGGCAGCGCTGGTACTCGTCGGTCTCGCCGATGTCGTCGGCCGCTCGCGCCAGCGCCGCCACGCACCGCAGGAAACCCTGGTTTGGCTCGTGGCTGAACGGCACGGGGCCGAAGCCCTTCCACCCGTTGCGGCGCAACTGATCCAGCCCACGGTGGTAGCCGGTCCGCGCGTACGCATATGCGGTGACCGCCTTGTCGTCGTCCAACGCCTGCTCGGCGAGCGTCGCCCACGCGACCGAGGCCGACGGGTGGGCCGCAGCAACCACCGCTGCCTTCTCGCCTGCCGCCAGTTCCTCTTCGGCCGCAGGATCGCCTGGAAGGTAAACCGGGTCTGGTCCGAGCAGATCACCCATCCGTGTCATGGGCCTATTGTGCACCGCCCGATAAGCTCCACCGATAGCGACGTACGGGAGGACCGCAAAAGGGATGCCGAATCCATCGGAGCCGAACGAGGACCACACGCCCTCTTCAGAAGACCCGACAGAACCGAGCCGACAATCCGCCGATGCGCCCACCGAGAAAGTCACGCTGAGTTCCGAACACGAACCGGCCACCGAGGTGTTCGGCCTGCCGACCGAACCCGGCCAGGCGACGCCGCAGGGCGACGAGCGGCGCTTCACGGCGCCCTCGAGTTTCGACGGGTCGACGCAGAAGATCGACACCCCGCCCGATCCGGAGACCGAGGTGTTCGCGCCGCCGCCCGGCGATCCGAACAAACCCGTTGCACCACAGGTCATCCCGCCGCGTGACGACGCAGCTCGCCCGCAGGCGCCCGCGACCGCGCGTCGCAGCTGGGGATGGGTGATCGCAGTGGTGCTGGTGATCGCCGCGCTCGTGGCCATCGCCATCTTGGGCACTGTGCTGCTGACGCGTGATTCGGCGTCGGCCGGCTCCCAGGAGGACCGGGTCCGCGAGACCATCCAGAAGTTCGACAGCGCGATCCAGCGCGGCGACCTGGCGACGCTGCGGTCGATCACGTGTGGCACCACGCGCGACAACTACGTCAACTACAACGAGAAGGCGTGGGCCGAGACGCACGAGCGCGTCGCGGCCGCCAAGCAGTATCCGGTGGTCGCCAGCATCGACCAGGTGATCGTCAACGACGACCACGCCGAGGCCAACGTCACGACGTTCATGGCGTTCGCCCCGCAGACGCGCTCCACACGCAGTTTCGACCTGCAGTTCCGCGACGACGAGTGGAAGATCTGCCAGTCCCCCGCCTTTTGATCCGGCCTTTGCGATCGGGCCTTTTGATCCCGGTTATGCCGCGGTGACGCTGCGTCCCGCGCTGTGCAGGTCGTTGCAGGCCTCGACCACCCGCTCCGACATCGACGCCTCGGCCTTCTTCAGGTAGCTGCGCGGGTCGTAGGTCTTCTTGTTGCCCACCTCGCCGTCGATCTTGAGCACCCCGTCGTAGTTGGTGAACATGTGCCCGGCGATCGGCCGGGTGAATGCGTACTGGGTGTCGGTGTCGACGTTCATCTTCACCACGCCGTACTTGAGGGAGTCCTCGATCTCGGATTTCAGCGAGCCCGAGCCGCCGTGGAAGACGAAGTCGAACGGTTTGGCGTCCGCGGGCAGGCCCAGTTTGGCCGCGGCCACGCGCTGCCCCTCGGCCAGCACCTCGGGTTTGAGCACCACGTTGCCGGGCTTGTAGACGCCGTGCACATTGCCGAACGTCGCGGCCAGCAGGTACCGCCCCTCCTCGCCCGCGCCCAGCGCCGCGATGGTCTTCTCGAAGTCTTCCGGCGACGTGTAGAGCTTGTCGTTGATCTCGGCCTCGACGCCGTCCTCTTCGCCACCGACCACGCCGATCTCGACCTCGAGGATGATCTTGGCCGCCGCGGCGGTCTTGAGCAGTTCCTGCGCGATGGTGAGGTTCTCGTCGATCGGCACCGCGGACCCGTCCCACATGTGCGACTGGAACAGCGGGTTCTCACCCCGGGCGACACGCTCGGCGGAGATCGCCAGCAGCGGGCGCACGTACGTGTCGAGCTTGTCCTTGGGGCAGTGGTCGGTGTGCAGCGCCACGGTGATCGGGTACTTGGCGGCCACCACGTGCGCGAACTCCGCGAGCGCGACCGCGCCGGTCACCATGTCCTTGACGCCCAGGCCCGACCCGAATTCGGCGCCACCGGTGGAGAACTGGATGATGCCGTCGCTGCCGGCGTCGGCAAACCCCTTGATGGCCGCATTGATGCTTTCGGACCCCACGCAGTTGATCGCCGGGAACGCGAACGAGTGCGCCTTGGCCCGGTCCAGCATCTCGGCGTAGACCTCAGGTGTGGCAATGGGCATGGCGCTTCCCTTCTGATCCTGTTGGACACGGGTTCTCGCAGGTACAGGCCATTCAGACGGCCCAGGTACCCTTGGGAGTCGTGATCGACACCGCCTTACCAGAGGTTACGACCAATCTGGCCCTCATGCCCGACTTCATGGATCCGCTGAACCTCATCGGATACTTCGGGACCTGGGCTCTGGTGGGCATCCTGCTCGTCGTCTTCATCGAGTCCGGTGTGCTGTTCCCGGTTCTGCCCGGCGACTCGCTGCTGTTCGTGGCGGGCATGCTGGCGGCCGGTACCGCCGCCAAGGGCACCGCGGTGGACGCCAACTTCCAGCTGTGGCAGCTACTGGTGTTCATCCCGATCGCGGCGATCCTGGGCGGCCAGGTGGGTTACATCATCGGCCGGACCATCGGCACGTCGATGTTCAAGCCCGAGGCCCGCATCCTCAAGCAGAAGTACCTCGACGAGGCACACGAATTCTTCGAACAGCGCGGGCCGTTCGCGATCGTGATCGCCCGGTTCGTGCCGATTGTGCGCACCCTGGCCCCGATCACCGCGGGTGCGGCCAAGATGCGCTATCCGGTGTTCACCGCCTTCAACGTGCTCGGCGCCATCGTGTGGGGTGTCGGCCTGACGCTGTTGGGTTACTGGCTGGGGCAGTTCGAGATCATCCAGAAACTGCTGGAACCCATCTTCATCCTGATCGTCGTGGCGTCGGTCGCACCGATGTTCATCGAGTGGTACAAGCGCCGCCGCGCCGCCAAGCGGGCCTCCTCTACCGACACCGCCACCGACGCCGCCTCACCGGCCTCCTAAGCCCCGAGCACGTCGAACAACTCGCGTAACCCGGTCAGGGTGTGCGCGGGGAGGAAGTGGTCGCAGTACGGCAGCGCCGCGGCCATGGCCCCGGCCAGCGGTTCGTAACCTGGCGCCGCGGCCCGCGGATTGAGCCAGACCACCAGATGCGCGCGTCGGCGCAGCCGGCTCATGGCGTGCCGCAGCACCTCGGGCGCGTCGGCGTCCCAGCCGTCGGAGGCGATCACCACTACGGCCCCGCGCAGCAGGTTGCCGTGCGGCGCGGCAAGAAGCGCGGCGATCGACCGGCCCAGGCGGGTGCCGCCGTACCGGTCGTGCACCTTCGCGTTGGCGCGCGTCACCGCGACCTCGGGCGAGCGGTGCGACAGCGCCGCGGTGAGCCGCGTCAAGGTGGTGGCGAACGCGAACACCTCGGGATGCGCCGCGCCGCGCCGGCTCACCGCCGCCGCGCGCATGAGATGCAGGTACACCACCGCGTACGGCTGCATCGAGCCGCTCACGTCGCACACCAGCACCACACGCCGCGGCCGGGTACGGCGCCGCGTCCGCGCGAGCCGCACCGGTTCCCACCCGGTGGTGCGCGACGCCCGGATGGTCTCGCGCAGATCGATACGCCGGCCCGACGGATGCCGCCGGTGCCGCAACGTACGTCGCCGCGGCCAGTGCGCCTCGGCGCCCTGCAGCCACGTCCCGAGTCGGTGCAGATCGTCCCGGTCGAACTGGTCGAAGGACTCGTCGGTCCGGCCGGCCAGCCAACTCGGCGCGAGATCCGGGATCGCAGAGCCGGTGGGCGGGTGTGCGGCGGCTGTGATCGACGCCGGACGGGTGGTCCACGGCAGCCCGTCGCCGGACTCGCCGCTGTCGGCGCCGTTCGCGTACTGCCCAGGTATCCCGGGCGGCGCCTGGCCGCGCTTGAGGTTCGGCGGGTCCACACCCAGCACGGCGTCGGAGAACACCGCATCGAAGACGCCGTCGAATGCGGGGAGATCCTCGGCGCGGCTCACCAACGTCAGCCGCGCGGCCCAGTACAGGTGTGAGCGGCGCACCGGGGCGACGACATGCATGGCCGCCACCAACGTCGACGGCCCGACCGCCGACACCGCGACCCCGGCCGCGCGCAGACGGTCGACGAGGGCGACCGCCAATGCCGCGAGGTCGACGCCGCGCAGCAGCAGCGGTGCGGTCATCTGCCGCGAAGGGCCTTGCGGGCCATGCGTAGTCGGCCGATCGTGAACAGCAGCGCCGCGAGCAGGAATGCGCCGGCGACCGCAGGCCCGTACTTCTTCAGCGCTGCCCCGCCCGCGAGGTCGAGCAGGTCGATGGGTTCGGGGTCCGCGACGGCAGGCGCCGTCGAGGCCAGGGTTTCCTGCGGCTTCTCGGCGGCCTGCGCCACCGGTGTCTGCGGTGTCTGTGTTGTCTCGCTGGGCTTTTCACGCTCTCCGGCGAGCTTGGCCTCCAACGAGTCCACGAACTGGCCGAGAAGCTTCTCCGACACCTGCTGCAGCATGCCGCTGCCGAACTGCGCGAGCTTGCCGACGACCTTGAGGTCGGTGTCGACGGTCACGCGGGTCGAGGTGCCCGCTTCGTGCAGTTGCGCGGTGACGGTCGCCGCGGCGTTGCCGGTGCCGCGGGTCTCCTTGCCCTTGGCGTCGATCACGGCGCGGAAATGCTCGCGGTCCTGTTCGACGAAGTGCACCTTGCCGGCGAACTCGCTGGTCACCGGGCCCACCTTCACCTTGACCGCACCCAGCACGTCGTCGCCGTCATGTCCGGTGAGCCTGGCTCCGGGCATGAGCGGCACCACCTGGTCGAGATCGGTGAGCAGGTCCCACGCGTCCTCGATCGGCACGCTCACAGTGAACTCGTTCGCGATCTTCATCGACGCTCCCTTTCAATTCGTCAGGTCCAGCAAGGCATCACGCATCAGTCCGCTGTCGTCGGGGGTCTTGGCCAACGCGCCGAGGGTGCCCAGCGCTGCGGGGTCCACCAGGTCACCGACCCGCAGCGCCACCAGCGCGGCGACCCAGTCGATGGTCTCGGCCACCCCGGGCGGTTTGTCCAGGTCGAGTTCACGTGCGGCGCTGACGAATTGGACCGCGCTGTCGATCAGGGCATCGGTGGCACCCGGTACGGTGCGCCGCACGATCGCGACGGCCTGCGCGCGCTGCGGGTACTCGATCCAGTGGTACAGGCAGCGGCGGCGCAGCGCGTCGTGCAGGTCGCGGCTGCGGTTGGAGGTCAGCACCACGACGGGCGGGCGTTCGGCGACGAAGGTGCCCAGTTCGGGTACCGTCACCGCGGCCTCGCCCAGGAATTCGAGCAGCAGTGCCTCGAATTCGTCGTCGGCGCGGTCGATCTCGTCGACCAGCAGCACCGGGCTGCTGGGTCCGCGGTGGCGCACGCACTGCAGGATCGGCCGGTCGACGAGGTAGCTTTCGGTGTACAGCGCGGCCTCGTCGAGGTGTTCCCCGCCGCGCGCCTCCGCCAGGCGGATCGACAGGAGTTGGCGCTGGTAGTTCCAGTCGTACAACGCCTCACTGGCCGTCAGCCCCTCGTAGCACTGCAACCGGATCAGCGGTGTGCCGAGTACGGCTGCAAGGGTTTTGGCGGCCGTGGTCTTGCCCACTCCGGGTTCGCCTTCCAGCAGCAGTGGGCGGCCCAGGCTCACGGCCAGGTAGATCGCCGTCGCGGTGCCCTCGTCGAGCAGGTAGTCGTGGGCGTCGAACCGCCGCACCACATCGTCGACACCGCCGAACCCCGTCACCGCGGCACCCGGCTCAGCGGCCATGCGCACGCACGGTCGCGATCACCTCGGCCGCGATCGACACCGCGATCTCGGCTGGCGTCCTCGCCCCGATGTCGAGGCCGACCGGGGTGTGCACCCTGGCGCGCTCGGACTCGGTGAGGTTGAGCCCGTCCAGGATCGCCGATCCGCGGCGCCTGCTCGCGACCAGGCCGATGTAGCCGATGCCTGCGTCGAGCGCCGCGCGGATCAGATCGGCCTCGGGACCGCCGAGGCTCGCGATCACCAGCGCCGAGGCGCCGTCGAGGGCGGACGGATCCGGGGCGTCGAGACGCCGGACGTCATAGCCCAGTACCGCGGTCACCTCGACCAGAGCGTCGGCGATCGGCGATCCGCCGAACACCCCCACCAGCGGTGCGGGCACCTGCGGGTCGAGGAAGATCTCGAGCGCACCCCCGGACAGGCAGTGGTTGACCACCACGCACGCTCCGGGTGTCTCCGGAAAGCTCACGTCCCCGTCGGGCAGCACCCGCAGCAGCACACTCTGCCCCACCTGTAGGGCGCCCAGTGCGGCCTGGCGCACCGAGTTCTGGGCGCAGTGACCTCCGACGAATCCCTCGATGGTGCCGTCGGGCAACAGGATCGCCTCGTCACCCGGGTGCGCCGAGGTGGGCTGCTGGGCACGTACCACCGTGGCATGCACGAACGGTGTTCGGGCACGCCGCAGTTCGGTCACCCGGTCGTGCAGCCGCATCGGGGTCATCGGGGTCATCGCGCCTCCATCTCGTGCCTAGATCGGCGGTGTGGCCCGGCCCTGCATCGCCTCCCACACCCGTGACGGGGTGAGCGGCATGTCGGCGTGGCGGACACCGTACGGCGCCAGCGCATCCACCACGGCGTTGACCACGGCGGGCGGTGAACCCACGGTGGCGGATTCGCCGATGCCCTTGGCCCCGATCGGGTGGTGCGGTGACGGGGTGACAGTGTGGCCGGTCTCGAAGTGCGGCACCTCCATCGCCGTGGGGATGAGGTAGTCCATGAGCGATCCGCCCAGGCAGTTCCCGTCTTCGTCGAACGCGATCATCTCCATGAGCGCCATCCCGATGCCGTCGACCAGGCCACCGTGGATCTGCCCCTCGATGATCATCGGGTTGATCCGGGTGCCGCAGTCGTCGACCGCGACGAACCGCCGGACCTTGACCACCGCGGTGCCCGGGTCGATGTCGACGACGCAGAAGTACGCACCGTAGGGATACGTGAGATTGGAGGGGTTGTAACAGATCTGGGCGTCCAGGCCGCCCTCCAATCCCTCGGGCAGATCCCCCGCGCCGTGCGCTCGCATCGCGATGTCGGCGATGGTCACCGACGCCGACGGATCACCCTTGACGTGGAAAGAGCCCTTGTCCCACTCCAGGTCGGCGATCGAGGCCTCCAGCATGCCCGCGGCGATGATCTTCGCCTTGTCGCGCACCTTGCGGGCCACCAGCGCGGCGGCCGCACCGGACACCGGCGTGGACCGGCTGCCGTAGGTGCCCAGCCCGAACGGGGTCTGATCGGTGTCGCCGTGCACCACGTCGATGTCCTCGGGCGGGATGCCGAGCTCCTCGGCGACGATCTGGGCGAACGTGGTCTCGTGTCCCTGCCCCTGGCTCTGCACCGACAACCGCACAACGGCTTTGCCGGTCGGGTGTACCCGCAACTCACACCCGTCGGCCATGCCGAGACCCAGGATGTCCATGTCCTTGCGGGGGCCGGCTCCGACGGCCTCGGTGAAGAACGACATGCCGATGCCCATGAGCTCGCCGCGTTTGCGTTTCTCGGCCTGTTCGGCGCGCAGCCCCTCGTAGTCGACCATCTCCATCGCCAGGCGCATGGTCTTCTCGTAATCACCCGAGTCGTACACCCAGCCGGTCTTCGACGTGTACGGGAATTGTTCGGCTTTCAGCAGGTTCTGCAGCCGAAGCTGCGCGGGATCCATCTTGAGCTCGTACGCCAGGCAGTCGACCAGGCGTTCCACGAAGTACACGGCCTCGGTGATCCGGAACGAGCACGCATATGCCACCCCACCGGGTGCCTTGTTGGTGTACACGGCGGTCATGTGGCAGTAGGCGGCCTCGATGTCGTAGCTGCCGGTGAACACCCCGAAGAACCCGGCCGGGTACTTCACCGGGGCCGCGGTGCCGTTGAAGGCGCCGTGGTCGGCCAGCACGTTGGAACGGATCGCGAGGATCTTGCCGTCACGGGTCGCGGCGATCTCGCCGACCATGATGTAGTCGCGCGCGAAGCCTGTGCTGGTGAGGTTTTCGCTGCGGTCTTCCATCCACTTGACGGGCTTACCCAGCAGCAGCGACCCCACGATCGCGCACACGTACCCGGGGTAGATGGGCACCTTGTTGCCGAAACCGCCGCCGATGTCGGGTGAGATGACGCGGATCTTGTGTTCGGGCAGGCCCGCCACGAGCGCGTACAGCGTGCGGTGCGCGTGCGGGGCCTGCGTGGTGGACCACAGCGTGAGCTTTCCGGTCACCGGATCCAGATCGGCCACCGCGCCGCAGGTCTCCATGGGCGCGGGATGCACACGCGGGTACACCATCTCCTGTTTGACCACCACGTCTGCCTTGGCGAACACGGCGTCAGTGGCCGCGGCGTCCCCGGTCTCCCAGTCGAAGCAGTGGTTGTCGGTCTTGCCGTCGAGGTCGGTGCGGATCACCGGGGCGCCAGGGTCCAGCGCATGGCGGGCGTCGATCACCGGGTCGAGCGGTTCGTAGTCGACGTCGATGAGTTCCAGCGCGTCTCGCGCCGAGTAGCGGTCCTCGGCGACGACGAACGCGACCTCCTGACCCTGGAAGCGCACCTTGTCGGTGGCCAGCACGGCCTGCACGTCGTTGGACAGCGTGGGCATCCACGCCAGGCCCTTGGCCGCGAGGTCGGCGCCGGTCACCACGGCCTTGACCTTCGGATGTGCCTGTGCCGCCGTCACATCGATCGAGTTGATCGTGGCGTGTGCATACGGCGAGCGCAGGATCGCCAGGTGCAGCATGCCGGGCAGCTTGACGTCGTCCACATAGTTTCCGCGCCCGCGGATGAAGCGCGGATCCTCCTTGCGCAGCATCCGGCCGTGGCCGCACGGTTTCGCGTCGTTGACCGCGGTGTCCTCGGGGCGCTCGACCGGGTTCTCCAGCGTGGTCATGCCTTGGCCTCCTCCCGCGCGTGGCGTGCCGCCCACTGCACGGAACGCACGATCGTGGTGTAGCCCGTACACCGGCAGATCTGCCCCGAGATCGCTTCGCGGATCTCCTCTTCGGTGGGGTCGGGGTTCTGCCGCAGCAGCGCGCGGGCGGTGATCATCATGCCGGGGGTGCAGAATCCGCACTGCAGGCCGTGGCACTGCATGAAGCCCTCCTGCACCGGGTCCAGCTTGCCGTCGACCTCCATGCCCTCGACGGTGTTCACCGAGTGCCCTGAGGCCATCGCCGCGAGCATCGTGCAGGACTTCACGGGTTCGCCGTCGACCTCGACCACGCAGGTGCCGCAGTTGGATGTGTCGCAGCCCCAGTGGGTTCCGGTCAGTCCCAGCTGATCGCGCAGGAAATGCACCAGCAGCATGCGGGGTTCGACGTCGGCGGTCACGGCCTCGCCGTTGACGGTCATGGTGACCTGCATGATTAGTTCCCTTCCGGGGCGGGGGCGGTGCGCACACGCTCGACCGCGGTGCGCATCGTGCGGATGGTGAGTTCTCTGGCGAGGTGACGCTTGTAGTCGGCGCTGCCGCGGGTGTCGGTGACCGGTTCGCAGGCCTGCACGGCGAGTTCTCCTGCGGCCGCAAATGTTTCCTCGGTGGCGGGCTTGCCGATCAGATCGTCGGCCAGTGCGCGCAGGGCGTCCGGATCGGGGTTGACGGCCGTGAGGCCCACACGTGCCGCGACGATCGAGTCACCGTCGAGCGTCACCTGCGCGCCGGCCGCGGTCACGGCCCAGTCACCGACGCGGCGTTCGACTTTCGCATACGCACTGGAGGTGCGGTGCCGCACCGGGATGCGCACCTCGACGAGCATCTCGTTGTGGGCCAGCGCGGTCTCGTACGGTCCCACCAGGAAGTCGTCGATGCCGATCTCGCGTTCACCGCCCGGCCCGCGCGCGAGGCACACCGCGCCCAGGATGGTGCACACCGTGGTGAGGTCCTCGGCCGGGTCGGCCTGGCACAGCGACCCGCCGAGCGTGCCGCGGTTACGCACCACAGGGTCGGCGATCACGCGTTCGGCGTCACGGAAGATCGGGCACACCGCCGCCAGCGGGTCCGATTCCAGGACCTGCCGGTGGCGCGCCATGGCGCCGATCCGCACCAGCGTGGGGTCGGTGATGACGTAGCCGAGCTCGACCGCGAGGTCGTTGATGTCGACGAGATATTCGGGGTTGGCGATGCGCAGTTTCATCATCGGCAGCAGGCTGTGCCCGCCCGCCACGATCCTGGCGTCCTCCCCCAACCGGTCCAGCAGTCCGACGGCGTGGTCGACGCTGGTGGCGCGTTCGTACTCGAATGGGCCTGGAACCTGCATGTGAGACAGCTCACACCCGATCGGCGCGAGCGTCAATAGGCAGTTAAGCGATCACTTAACTGGCCGGTGCGGACTCGTGTTCGCCCAGCTCATGGTGGATACGGCCGCCGGTCTCGGCCAGCGGACGCCCCTCGCCGCCCCACCGTTTGGCGATGATCTCGGCCGCGATCGACACCGCGGTCTCCTCGGGGGTGCGGCCCCCGAGGTCCAGCCCGATGGGGCTCGACAGCCGTGCGAGTTCCTCCTCGGTGAGCCCGGCCTCACGCAGCCGCGCCAGCCGGTCCTCGTGCGTGCGCCGCGAGCCCATCGCCCCGATGTAGGCGATGTCGGGCAGCCGCAGCGCCACCTCCAGCAGCGGCACGTCGAACTTGGGATCGTGCGTCAGCACGCACACGACGGTGCGGGCGTCGATCGCCCCCGCCTCGGCCTGCGCGGCGAGGTAGCGGTGCGGCCAGTCGACCACCACCTCGTCGGCCGTCGGGAACCGCGCGGTGGTCGCGAACACCGGACGCGCGTCGCACACGGTGACCCGGTAGCCCAGGAACGCGCCCTGCTGCGCGACGGCCGCCGCGAAATCGATGGCCCCGAACACCAGCATCCGCGGACGCGGCGCGTAGCTGGAGACGAACACCTCCATGCCCTCGCCGCGACGCTGCCCGTCCGGTCCGTAGGTGAGCACCTCGCTGCGGCCTGCGGCCAGCAGTCCGCGCGCGTCGTCGGTCACGGCGGCGTCGGCGCGTGACGAGCCGAGTGATCCGGCGACCTCATCGGTGTGCACCACCAACCGCCTGCCGATCCACTGCGCGTCGGGATGGGTGATGACGGTCGCGACCGCGACCGGACGCTGCGCCTCGATATCGTCCCTGATCGCACCGAGCTGGGGAAAAGTCCTCTGCGACACAGGTTCCACGAACACGTCGAGGATGCCGCCGCACGTGAGCCCGACCTCGAAGGCGTCGTCGTCGCTCACGCCGTAACGCTGCAGCACCGGCGTGCCGGTGGCGACCACCTCGGTCGCGAGGTCGTAGACCGCGCCTTCGACGCAGCCGCCGGACACCGAACCGCTCACGGTGCCGTCAGGCGCGACCACCATCGACGCACCGGCCGGGCGCGGCGCCGAGCGAAATGTGCGCACCACGGTACCGACGCCGGCCGTGCCGCCGGACTCCCAGACCGCTGACAGCGTGCCCAGCACATCTCTCACACAACCCAACATAAGCTGCCTACGTGACACCCGCGCAACTACGCGCTTTTTCGGCGGTGGTCCGGCTGGGCTCGGTGCGGGCCGCGGCCGAGGAACTCGGCGTCTCCGACGCCGGGGTGTCGATGCACGTCGCGCAGCTGCGCAAGGAGCTCGACGACCCGCTGTTCACCCGCACCGCGTCCGGGCTCGCGTTCACGCCGGGCGGGCTGCGCCTGGCGAGTCGCGCCGTCGAGATCCTCGGGCTGCAGCAGCAGACCGCGATCGAGGTGACCGAGGCGGCCCACGGCAGGCGCCTGCTGCGTATCGCGGCCTCCAGCGCGTTCGCCGAACACGCCGCGCCCGGGCTCATCGAGCTGTTCTCCTCACGCGCCGACGACCTTTCGGTCGAGCTCAGCGTGCACCCCGCGCGCCAGTTCGGCTACCTCATCACCTCGCGCGCGGTCGACATCGCGCTGGGTCCTGCCGCACCGGCCGACCCGAACCTCGTGGTCCGCGCGTTCCTGAAGTACCAGATCATCACGGTGACCACACCGGACAACCCATTGCCGGAGCGCGGCGTCACGCCGGCGTCGCTACGAGAGCAGCCGTGGCAACTCGGCCCCTCGGGCGGCAACGCCGACGGGGAGATCGCCGCCATGCTGCGGGCGCTCGCGATACCTGAAGCGCGCCAACGCATCTTCCAGAGCGACGCGGCCGCACTCGAGGAGGTGCGCCGCGTCGGCGGGGTGACACCGACGATCGGGTTCGCGGTGGCCAAGGATCTCGCGGGCGGCCGGCTGGCGCAGGTCAAGGGTCCGGGCCTGCAGGTCGGCGGCGAGTGGTTCGCCACGACCCTGCCCGCCTCGGCCCGCCAACCGGCCGTCTCGGAGTTGCTGCGGTTCATCACCACGCCGCGCTGCACGCAGGCGATGATCCGCGGCAGCGGCGTCGGTGTGAGCCGCTTCCGCCCGAAAGTCCATGTGACGCTGTGGAGTTGACGGGCTACTTGAGCCCGAACGCGCCGGCGAGTTCACGCAGCACCGGACGCGGATCCGACGTCGGGGTATCCCCGAGCACCTGCACCACCACATGGTCGGCCCCGGCGTCGAGATGCGCCGTGACCGCCTTGGCGGCGTCGTCGACCGAGCCCATGCCCACCACCGCGCGCGCGAGCCGGTCGGACCCGCCGCGCACCAGGTCGGATTCGTCGAATCCCTGGCGCAGCCACGAGTTCCGGTAATTGGGCAGGCCGCTGTACACCTCGAGATGCTGGTGCGCGCGGCGCAGCTGATCGGCGTCGTCGCCGCCGACCGCCACGGCCTGTTCGGACACGATCCACTTGTCCTCGCCGAGGATCTCACGGGTGGTGCGCGTCTGCTCGGGCAGCACCAGATACGGGTGGGCGCCGTCGGCGTGAGTGCCGGACAGCTCGATCATCTTGGGCCCCAACGCCGCCAGCAGCCGCGGCGGCCTGCCCGCACCGGGCTCGATCTGCTCGGGCAGCGCGGCCATGCGCTCCAGGTAGGTGCGCATGGTCGCCAGCGGCTTCTGGTACACACCACCCATGCCGCGCTCGACCAGCGGCCCGTGGCTCACGCCGAGCCCCAGGACGAACCGGCCCGGGTACAGGGCGGTGAGGGTGCGTGCGCCGGCCTCGGCGGCGCTGGGCAGCCGGACGTGGATGTTGGCGATGCCGGTGCCGATCACGAGCCGCTCGGTCGCGGCGAGGAACGCCGCCGACTGGGTCAGGCACTCCTTGGCGACGGTCTCCGGCAGGAACAACGACCCGAAGCCGAGGGCCTCGATCTCGCGGGCGACCTCCTGCGCATCGCGCATCGACCAGGTGTCGCTGGCCCACCACACGCCGATCCGCGACGGGAAATCGATCCGGGCGCGCTGACCTTCTGTCACTGGCTACTCCTCATCCTCGTTCTCGTCGTGTCCCACTTCGCCGTCTCCGGCGCCGTTTTGGTCTCCGGCAGCGTCCTCGGCATCCACGCTGTCGACGCTGTGCGCGGCCTCCATCAGCATCCAGCCCGCCAGTTGCACCGAGAGATCCCGCTCGGGCACCGACGACGCGTTGACGGCGCCCTCGACGAACTCGGCCTCCTTGCCGCCCGCCGTCGGGATCTCGGCGTTGCGGTCCCAGAACGCGCTGAACAACGGCAGGCCGTCCACGGTCTGCCGGTGATCCCACGCCGACCGTGCGCTTTTCAGCACTATCGTGCGGGCGGTGTCCCGGGCCGCGATGTCCTCGGGGGTCTCCCCCGGCAGCGTCGTGGCCACCAGTGCGAGATACCGCGCGAGGATGCCGTTGAACAGGCCGCCGTCACCGCCACCTGCGCCCTTGATGACGCCGTCGGTGGTCATCTCCTTGTCCACCGCGGCCACCAGCCTGCGCACCCGCGGGGCGTGGCGCGGATCCTGCGTGCGCACCGCGAGTTCGACCTCCAGGCCCAGCACCACGCCCTGGCAGTAGGTGTACTGGGCGCGCACCAGTGAGCCGGCCTTGATGCCGTCGAACACCAGGTGGGTGTCGGGGTCGATCAGGGTCTCGTCGATCCAGTCGGCCATCTGCTGGGCGCGGCGCAGCCGATCGTCGTAACGCGCCAGGAAGATCCCGGCCGGGCCGTTGGCCGGCGCGTTGAAGAACTGGTCCTGCTTGCGCCACGGGATGCCGCCGCCGTCCTCGGGCACCCACGCCGTTACGAACTGGTCGCAGAGTTTCCTGAGCGCCGTGGGTTTCTCGACACCGGCCAGGCGCCCGGCCCGCTCGATGGCCAGCGCCAGCCACGCCATGTCGTCGTAGTAGTCGTTGACCCACGAGAGGTTGTTGCGCAGCCGGTGCGCCCGGAGCTGCCGTTCGATCCTGGTCTTGCGTTCGGGTTGCGGGTCACGCACCTGGGCGTCGACCAGGCAGTCCAGCAGATGCGCCTGCCACCAGTAGTGCCACGTGCCGAACAGCGTGTATTTGCGGGCCGGCGGCCAGGCCACCACCCCGAGCTGGGTGCCAGGCAGGCCCCACAGCTTCTTGAGATGACGTTCGGTGATCGCAGCTTCGGCACTGGCCGCCCGGTTGGCCCATAGCTGATCCATGGCAACGATCCTGCCTCACCACGCCTTCGACATGTCGGCATGTCGGGTGATCCAGGCGTGCATGGCGATGCCCGCGGCAACACCGGCGTTGATGCTGCGGGTCGAGCCGAACTGCGCGATCGACACCGTGACCGCGGCACCGGCCTGCGCCTCCGGCGTGATGCCCGGACCTTCCTGACCGAAGATGAGCAGGCAGTTCCTGGGCAGTTCGGTCTCCTCGAGCCGCACCGATCCGGGGACGTTGTCCACCGCCACGACCACCAGGCCTGCGTCGTCGGCGAAATCGAGCAGGTCCGCGGTGGTGTCGTGGTGCCGCAGCCGCTGGTAGCGGTCGGTCACCATCGCACCGCGCCGGTTCCAGCGCCGCCGCCCCACGATGTGGACGGTGTCGACGGCGAACGCGTTCGCGGTGCGCACCACCGTGCCGATGTTGGCGTCGCTGCCGAAGTTCTCGATCGCGATGTGCAGCGGGTGTCTGCGCGTGTCGATGTCGGCGACGATCGCCGGGCGGGTCCAATAACGGTAGGCGTCAACCACATTGCGGTAGTCACCGTCACGCAGCAGGTCGGGGTCGTAACGCGGGTCGTCGGGCCACGGCCCCTCCCACGGGCCGACGCCGGGACTGTCTCCCCACTCGGTGGGGCCGACGGCCTCAGCCATGGGTGGTCCACAGCGCGGCGTGGGTGCCGATCACCGACACCGAGGCGTACAACAACGCGGCGTTGATCTCGCCCTGCGTACACAGCGAGGCCCGCATGTTCACCCCTTCACGTGATGCGTCGGGCAGCACGAGCACCGACGAGCCGTACACCGAGCAGGCGTGGCTGAGGCCGGGCGGCGGCAGCGTCGGGGCCGCGACCACCATCAGCGGGCCGCCGCGCTGGGCCGAGTCGTCGCGGTACCGCTGCGCCAGGCCGGTGATCTCCAGCCCCAGCAGCATGTAGCCGTTGCCGCTGAAGGCCTCGGGCTCACCGAGCGCCGTGGGTGCGAGTTGTGCGCCGTCGGCGCTGAACCCGTCGACGCTCGTGGTCTTGATCGACAGGCCGGTGTCGTTCGGGTTGGTGGGCAGCACCCCGACCGGGAACGCGGCCGCGTACGCGACGGTGGTGCCGCTGATGCGGTCGCGCGGTGAGTAGACGTACACGCCGCGCACCTGGCTCTGATCCCGCTGCGGCCCCAAACAGACTGTGCCGGAGAGCTTGTCGGGATTCTGGGCCGGCGAGGCGGCCAGCGGCTGCAGCGCCAGGCTGGGCACGTCGCTGCACGCGCCGATTCCGGTGGCCTCGATGGGGTGCGCGAGCGCTCCGTACAGCCCGAACCGCAGGTCCTCGGGTTTGGCCCGCTGGTCGGCCGACGGTGTGGCGTCCACGTCGACCAGTACCCGGTCGGCCTCGAACCGCAGGTCCGAGAGCGTGATGTGCCAGCCCAGGATGTCGAGGGCCTGCCCGACGGTCGTCGTGAGGGCCTCGTAGGTGCGGGTGGGTGTGTGGTCGTCCGAGCAGGCGGTGGTGACGACGAGCATCAGCGTCGTCACCACGGCGATCAGCGCCCGCACCGGATCTCAGGTCGTGTTTCGGCTTGTCCGCTAGGTCCTGGCACGGCCCTTCCCCACCACTTTCGTCACGGCGCGCACGAGGTTCCGCGGGGCCATGCGGCCTCCGGTGGTCAGCGCCTTGTACTGAAGTCCCGGCACGATGACGACCTTGTCCTTGGCCACGTCGGCCAGGCAGTCGCGCACCACGTCGTCCACCTCGAGCCACATGAACGACGGTGTGCCTGCCATGTCGATGCCCGCGCGGGCATGGAACTCGGTGCGCACGAATCCCGGGCACAGGGCGTGGATGCCCACGCCGGTGCCGATCAGACCGTTGGCCAGGCCCTCGGTGAACGACACCACCCACGCCTTGGAGGCCGAGTACGTCGATCCGCGGCCCGGCACCAGCCCGGCGACGCTCGCGACGTTGATGATGGTGCCCTCGTGGGCGTCGAGCATCGCGGGCAACGCGGCGTGGGTGAGTTCCATCACCGCGGTCACGTTGACGTCGAGTTGTGCCCGTAGCCGGGCGAAGTCGGCGGTCCAGAACTCACCCGAGGTCGCGAAGCCGGCGTTGTTGACCAGCACGCGCACTCCCTGCCGTACCCGCTCGGCGACCCTGGCACGGTCGTCGGCGACGGCGAGATCGGCGCCGATGGTCTCCACGGTGGCACCGGCCTCGTGGTGCAGTTCGTCGGCGAGCTGTTCCAGGCGCTGCTGGTCGCGCGCGACGAGCACCAGGTCATAGCCTTCGAGCGCGTAGCGGCGGGCGAATCCCGCGCCGAGACCCGAGGTCGGTCCGGTGATCAGCGCAACGGGGCGTGGCATGCCGACAGCGTACTGAAGGGGTGCGGTACCGCCGGTTGCGCCCGTCTAGCGCTGGAAGTGGCTGGCCTCACGCCCGTTGCGGGCGGGCGGCGGCCTGCGGAAGGCGTCCGAACGGCCGGCTTCGGGGCGCGGGGCGAAACGGCTGACGTCGCCGCGGGCCGGGGGTACGTCGGCGCGTCCGGGAGGCAGTTCGCGGCGACCGGCGGGGGTGGGCGCCAGCGGACGGCTGGGTGAACCACCCCGGCGCGGGAGCGCGGCCTGGCTGCCGTTCTGCGGCACCGGCGGCAGCACCCGCAACAGATCGTTGAACTGCCGGACCGTGCGCAGCCCCTCGTCCCACTGGGCGCGGTTGCTGGTGACCGGCATGGCGACCAGCGTCCAGTTCTGCTCGTTCCACATGATCTCGGCGCAGTCGGGCGCGGTGTGGGCGAACGTGACCATGCGGCGGTCGCAGGCGCGGCGCGCGGCGTCGAGGTTGGTGGAGTACACCATCCGCGGGCCGATGGCGCCGAGCAGCCAGATGTCGTTCTCCCTGGGCTCCTTGAGACCTTTGAGCCGCAGGTCGACGACGACGTTGGTGCCGACCTTGCGGTGCAGGGCGATGACGGTGGCGACCTCTTCGATGTCGAAGATGAACACCGCCTCACCGCGGATCTGACCGAGGACGACGTTCTTGGCCGTGACGTCACCGACAGTCGACATCACCCCGCGCTTCCAGCGCTTGAGGAGATCTTCGGACTCGTACTCGTAGTCGAAGCCATGCGACTTCGCCCACGACTTGCGGCGCCGTCCCAGCCCTCGTCGGCGGTCGATATCGACGTACAGCAACACGGCCGCACCCACGAAGCAGAGTGCGGACAGCGTGAACCAGAGCGGGACCATCGCCAACAGCCTACTTGTTGGTAGCGGAAATGCCGCTACCAAGGGAGGTCACAACCCGGTTACTGGTTACTCACGTCGCCCTGACCCGTTGTCCTCGAGATAGCTCACAATCGCGTTGGTGAGGCCGCGGCGCGCCACATCGAGGTCGGTGTAAGTGCCCAGTTGACGCTCCGAGGTGATGCCCCGCATGGCGCCCGGGATGAACGACGCGACCTCGCGGACCCGCTCGGGGTCGACGTCGAGATCGGCAAAGGCCTGCTGACACGTCGCCAGCCAGCCCTGCCCCCATGACGACAGCTCCGCGGCCGTGCGCGGATAAAGCCGTTCCAGCTCGGCGCGGTCCCGCGGCAGCGCCGCGCGCAGGTTCTCGATGGCGCGCGAGTCGCTGGCTGTCAGGCCGTCGTAGAGCATGTCGATGATGCCCGCGACGCGCTGCCGCAACGGGGCGCCCGGATCGTGGCGGCCCAGCACACCGGCGCGACGCTCGGCCGTGCGGTGCAGCACCGCGGCCCACAATCCGTCGATGTCGCTGAACTGGTACTTCACCGCGCCCCACGTGGCGCCGATCTGTTTGGCGATCCGGTTGGCCGACACCGCGCCCGGGTCGCCGGTGGCCAATGCCTGCAGCGCGGCCTCCAGCATGTTCTCCCGTGTGGCCAGCCCCCGGCGGTTGGGCCGGTTGGGCCTCTCGGCGCGGGGCCCGGAGCCGGGCTGGGCGGCGTCCGTCATCTGCGGGATCCTAACTCGGCCGAAAAGTTTCACAGAACCCTCTTCCAAAGCTGTCACGGCGCTCCTACGCTTCTCCGCAGAAGATGGGAGGCACTGCGACGATGGCCAAACCCCCGTTGTCGATGAAACCCACCGGCTGGTTCCAGGTCGCCTGGTCCGACGAGGTCGGCGTCGGCGACGTCCGGGCCATGAAGTACTTCGGGCAGGAGATGGTGGCCTGGCGCTCGGAGTCCGGGCAGGTGACCGTCATGAACGCCTACTGCGAACATCTCGGGGCGCACCTCGGGTTCGGCGGCACGGTGGTCGGCGAGGTCATTCAGTGCCCGTTCCACGGGTGGCAGTGGAACGCCGAGGGCCGCAACGTCTGCATCCCGTACCAGGACCGGCCCAACCGCGGCCGGCGTATGCCGACCTATCCCGTGGCCGAGCGCAACGAGGCCATCTACATCTGGCACGACGTGCTGGGCCGTGGACCCTTCTTCGACGCGCCCGACGTGTTCGCGTCGTTCGCCGACGGCAGCAGCGCCGACGGCTACTACCCGCAGCAGCGGCTGTATCGCCAAGCGCTGGAACTGCATCCGCAGTACGTGCTCGAAAACGGCGTCGACTTCGCACATTTCAAGTACGTCCACCAGACACCCATCGTCCCGGTGTTCACGCGGCACGACTTCGCCGAGCCCTGGTCCTACGTCGACTTCACCATCACCTTCGAAGGTGACGAGAACCAGACCATCGACGACGTCAACAGCGGCGTCCAGGCCATCAACGGCGGACTGGGCATCGCTGTCACCAAGAGTTGGGGCATGATCGACAACCGGACCATCTCGGCGGTCACCCCGGTCGACGAATCCACCTGCGACGTGCGGTTCATGGTCTACATCGGGCGCACACCCGGCCGTGACGACGAGCGCTCCGCCACCAAGGCCGCCGAGTTCGGCGAGGAAGTCATCCGGCAGTTCACGCAGGACATCCACATCTGGTCACACCAGCGCTACTCCGACCCACCCGCGCTGGCGACCGCCGAGTACGAGGGCTTCACCGCGATTCGCAAGTGGGCCATGCAGTTCTACCCCGACGGCAGGGGCGGCAGTGCCGCCGATCTCAACCGGCGCGGCAGTGCCGCCGATCTCGCATCCATCGATCAGAAGGGCACCCCTACATGAGCGCACCCATCCGCGTCTTCCAGGTGGCCACGGGCAATGTCGGCACCGAGATGATCAAACGCCTGCAGCACCGCACCGATCTGGAGCTCGTCGGATTGCATTGCTACACACCGGAGAAGGTCGGGCGCGACGCGGGTGAGATCGCCGGCATCGGGCCCGTCGGGGTGACTGCCACCGGCACGATCGACGAGATCATCGCCGCCAGGCCCGATGTGCTGACGTTCCATGGCGTGTTCCCCGACGAGGATCTCTACATCAGGGTGCTCGAAGCGGGCATCAACATCGTCACCACCGCCGACTGGATCACCGGCTGGCACCGCGACACCAATCACCCGCACCCGTCGGGCCGGCCGGTGTCGGAACTGCTGGCCGAGGCGTGCCGCAAAGGTTCGTCGACGTTCTACGGCACCGGCATGAACCCCGGGCTCAACCAGATCCTCGGCGTGGTGTGCTCGGCCGATGTCGCCGAGATCGAGAACGTCACCACCATCGAATCCGTCGACGTGTCATGCCATCACAGCAAGGACACCTGGATCGAGGTGGGTTACGGGCTGCCCGTGGACGACCCGTCGATCCCCGGCAAGCTCGAGAAGTACACGCGCGTGTTCGCCGACAGTGTGCTGCTGATGGCGGACTGCTTCGGCCTGCAACTCGACGAGGTGAAGTTCAGCGCCGAACTCGGTGCGTGCACCAAGGACGTCGACCTGGGCTGGTACCAGCTGCCCAAGGGGTCGCTGGGCGGCAACTACATCAAGTACCAGGGCATGGTCGACGGGGTCCCGCGCATCGAGACCCACCTCGAATGGCAGATGACCCCGCACACCGACCCGCACTGGGACATCAAGGGCTGCTACATCACTCAGATCAAGGGTGATCCGTGTGTCTACAACAAGCACATGATCTTCCCGAAACCCGGTGTGGACCTGTCAGATCCGGATTCGTTCGCCTCGATCGGCATGACCGTGACCGGGATGCCCGCGCTCAACGCCATTGCGTCCGTCGTCGCCGCCCCACCCGGACTGCTCACCAGCGCCGACGTCCCGCTGCGGGGGTTCGCCGGCCGCTTCAAGCTCTGACCCCTTACGGCCGAAACGGCATTCCAGCAGGCGTGCTCTCGCACTTTCCCTGCTGGAATGCCGTTTGGCGCTGGTAGATCAGCCCAAAACGAGGGACTCGCCGTCGGGGCTGACGTTCACCGGCACGATGTCGCCGTCGTGCACCTCGCCGGCCAGCAGCATCTTGGCCAACTGGTCGCCGATGGCCTGCTGCACCAACCGGCGCAGCGGACGGGCACCGTACAGCGGGTCGAAACCGCGCTGCCCCAGCCACTTCTTGGCCGGCAGCGACACCTCGAGGGTGAGTCGCCGCTGCTCCAGACGCTTAGCCAGCTGCGCCAACTGGATGTCGACGATCTGCACCAGCTCTTCGGGATTGAGCCCGTCGAAGATGATGACGTCGTCCAGCCGGTTGATGAACTCGGGCTTGAACGCCGAGCGCACCGCCGCCATCACCTGGTCCTCGTTACCGCCCGCGCCCAGGTTGGACGTCAGGATGAGGATGGTGTTGCGGAAGTCGACCGTGCGGCCCTGGCCGTCGGTCAACCGGCCCTCGTCGAGCACCTGCAGCAGCACGTCGAACACGTCCGGGTGCGCCTTTTCGATCTCGTCGAACAGGATCACCGTGTACGGACGCCGCCGCACCGCCTCGGTCAGCTGACCGCCCTGGTCGTAGCCGATGTAGCCGGGAGGCGCACCGACCAGCCGAGCCACCGAGTGCTTCTCGCCGTACTCGCTCATGTCGATGCGGACCATCGCACGCTCGTCGTCGAACAAGAACTCCGCCAACGCCTTTGCGAGCTCGGTCTTACCCACACCGGTCGGGCCCAGGAACATGAACGAACCCGTCGGCCGGTTGGGGTCGGCCACCCCGGCACGGCTGCGCCGCACCGCGTCGCTGACGGCCTGCACGGCCTTGCGCTGCCCGACGACACGCTTGCCCAGCTCCTCCTCCATGCGGAGCAGCTTGGCGGTCTCGCCTTCGAGCATGCGGCCGGACGGGATACCGGTCCACGCCTCCACCACCTCGGCGATGTCGTCGGGGCCGACCTCCTCCTTGAGCATCAGGTTCTCGCGGGCCTCGGCGGCGGGAAGGGCAGCGTCGAGCTTCTTCTCCACCTCCGGGATTCGGCCGTACCGAAGTTCGGCCGCCTTGGCCAGGTCACCGTCACGCTCGGCACGGTCGGCCTCGCCGCGCAACGTGTCCAGTTGCTCCTTGAGCTCGCGGACGACGTTGATGGCGTTCTTCTCGTTCTGCCACCGCGTGGTCAGCTCGGACAGCTTCTCCTTGTGGTCGGCCAGTTCGGCGCGCAGCTTCTCCAGCCGGTCCTTGGACGCCTCGTCCTCTTCTTTCTCAAGCGCCATCTCCTCGATCTCCAGGCGCCGTACCAACCTCTCGACCTCGTCGATTTCAACTGGGCGCGAGTCGATCTCCATGCGCAGCCGGGACGCGGCCTCATCGACCAGGTCGATGGCCTTGTCCGGAAGGAACCGCGCGGTGATGTACCGGTCGGAGAGCGTCGCCGCGGCCACCAACGCCGAGTCGGTGATCCGCACGCCGTGGTGCACCTCGTAGCGGTCCTTCAGACCACGCAGGATGCCGACGGTGTCCTCGACCGAGGGTTCACCGACGAACACCTGCTGGAACCGGCGCTCCAGTGCGGCGTCCTTCTCGATGTACTTGCGGTACTCGTCGAGCGTGGTGGCACCGACCAGCCGCAGCTCGCCGCGGGCCAGCATCGGCTTGATCATGTTGCCCGCGTCCATCGCCGACTCACCGGTGGCACCGGCGCCGACGATGGTGTGCAGCTCGTCGATGAACGTGATGACCTGCCCGGCCGAGTTCTTGATGTCGTCGAGCACGGCCTTCAGCCGTTCCTCGAACTCACCGCGGTACTTCGCACCGGCCACCATCGAACCGAGATCCAGTGCGATGACGGTCTTGTCGCGCAGGCTTTCGGGCACGTCGCCGGCGACGATGCGCTGCGCGAGGCCCTCGACGATGGCCGTCTTACCGACGCCCGGCTCGCCGATGAGCACCGGATTGTTCTTGGTACGACGGCTCAGCACCTGTACGACACGACGAATCTCGTTGTCGCGCCCGATCACCGGGTCGAGCTTGCCCTCGCGGGCACGCGCGGTCAGGTCGGTGGAGTACTTCTCCAGCGCCTGATACGTGCCCTCCGGGTCCGGGCTGGTCACCCGGGCGCTGCCGCGCACCTTGACGAACGCCTCACGCAGAGCCTGCGGCGACGCGCCGTGTCCGGTCAGCAGCTTGGCCACCTCGGAGTCACCCGTGGCCAGGCCGACCATCAGGTGCTCGGTCGAGACGTACTCGTCGTCCATCTCGGTGGCCAGGTTCTGGGCCGTGGTGATCGCCGCGAGCGATTCGCGGCTGAGCTGGGGCTGGCTGCTCGCGCCCGAGGCGCTGGGCAGACGGTCGAGCAACCGCTGGGTCTCGGTGCGGATCGTCGCGGGCTCGACGCCGACGGCCTCCAGCAGGGGTGCGGCAATGCCGTCATTCTGGGTCAGCAATGCCATCAGCAAATGCGCGGGGCGGATCTCCGGGTTGCCTGCGGAGCTCGCCGCCTGCAACGCCGAGGTCAGCGCCGCCTGAGTCTTGGTCGTCGGGTTGAACGAGTCCACGACACCTCCCTTGTTCGGTACGAAAAATGCTTGTCGTGATGTTTAACGTCGTCAAGGTTGAGTCTGTTCCGCTCAACTTTAATCAATTTTTCCTTGCACAGTGATATCGGGCACGCCGACGGCAACACCGCTGCTCCGGGCCTGTAAGGGCTAACGTCGATCCATGTCCGAATCCGACATCGGAGACTTCGAGTTCGAACGGAAGTTCCTCCTCCGCGACCTACCGGCCGTCGCGGCCTCGGATCCGTCGCCCACCCTGATCGTGCAGGCCTATCTGTTCGCGGCCGACGGCTACGCCGTCCGCATCCGCGTCCAGCAACCCGCCCCCACTGACCTCGACGCGGGTCTCGACACGTTCCTGCAGGACCTGCACGACGAGTCGATCGGCACCATGACCGCCAAGGGCCCCGCCGTCGGCGGCACGCGCTACGAGGCCGAACGCCAACTGGACCCGCTGGTCGCCGCCGAGATCGTGCGCCGCGCCGAGCACGTGGTGGCCAAGATCCGGTACTCCATGTGGCTGGGCGAGGACGGCTGGATCGTCGACCGGTTCCTCGGCGGCAACGCACCGCTCGTGCTCGCGGAAGTCGAACGCGGCGGGCCCGTGGTCGACCTGGCCATTCCCGCCTTCTGTGTGTCCGAGGTGTCCGAGGACGACCGGTTCCGCAACGAATACCTGGCGTTCCAGCCGTTCGGCTCCTGGGTCGACGCCTATCAGCAGGAACTGGCGCGCAGAGGCCCCATGTTCGTCGGCTCCCTCGGCGAGAACCGCTTCGAGGACTGCTGAGCTTTGGTGTTTCCTCGCGCCGGGTTGCACATCTGCGTCGTCGCGGCGTCCGCGCCGAGTCACATGTACCCGCACCTGCCAGTCGTCCGTGAACTCGTCGAGCGGGGCCACCGGGTCAGCTACGTCGTCGGCGCACACCGTGCGGAGCTGGTGCGTGACACCGGCGCCGACGTCATCGGCTGCACCTCGGTGCTGCCCGGGGCGCCCGGCGGGCCCGAGAGCTGGGATGACGACGGTGATCCGGTCCGCGGAATGCAACTGTTCCTCGACGAGGCCATCCACGTGCTGCCGCAGCTGCATACCGCCCTCGACGATGACCGACCCGACCTGGTGCTCTACGACATCGGTGGGATGGCAGGCCCCGTGGCGGCCGACCAGTGGGGCGTACCGGCGGCGCAACTGTCCCCGTCCGAGGTGGCCTGGGACGGGTATCACGAGGACATGGCCGAGGTACTCGGTCCGCTGTTGAACAGCCCGAGCGGCCAGGCCTACCGTCGCACCTTCGACGACTGGCTCGCCCGCTCGCACACCGGCCTGACGTTCGACGTGGTGACCGGGGCCCCGCACCGGTGCCTGGTGCTGATCCCGCGGGTGATGCAACGCCATGCCGATCGGGTCGGCGACCGGTACCGCTTCGTCGGGCCGTGCATCGACCCCCGCCGGGAGGATCCCGGTGACTGGGTGCCGCCCGCGGGTGACGGCCCGCTCGCCCTGTTGGCCTTCGGCACCTCCTATACCGATCGCGCCGACGTGCACCGCCACGTCATCACGGCGCTCGACGGCCTGGGCTGGCGGCTGGTGCTGGCAACGGGCCGCGGCGAGCTGAGCGGGTTGAGCACGGTGCCGGACTGGGTTCAGCTGCGCGACACCGTTCCCCAGCCGGCCGTGCTGCGCGTGGCCGACGCGTTCTTCACCCACGCCGGAATGGGTTCGTGCACCGAGGGCCTCTGGTACGGCGTGCCGATGGTCGCGATGCCGCAGGCCGTCGACCAGCCGGACAATGCCGCCCGTCTGCAGGGGATCGGCGCCGGAGTTCACCTGCAGGCTCATCTCCCCGAGCCCGCCGAGATCCGCCAGGCGCTGCTGTACGTCACCTCCGATCCACGGGTGAGGTTGCGACTCAATGGCATCCGCGAGGAGATCCGGGCTCACGGCGGCCCGGCCCATGCCGCCGACGCGGTCGAGGACGTCGCCGCAGGTCGCTGGTGAATCCTTCGTCGATCTGCCCTGCCGCGCCGTGCAGCAAATCAGCGCTTGCCCGGTGTTAAGTTCACCGGCATGACTGGCATCTGGAGCTCGGTCCTGACGGAGCTCATTCCGTTGGCCATGGTGGTGGCCCTGTCGCCGCTGTCGATCATCCCCGCCGTGCTCGTGCTCCAGACCCCGCGTCCCCGGCCGACGGGCCTTGCGTTCCTCGGCGGCTGGCTGGTCGGGATGGCCGCGCTGACCGCGTTGTTCATCGAGGTCTCGAACCTGTTCGGCCGGCTCGACAAGCCGCCGGTCTGGGCATCCTGGCTGCGCATCGTGCTGGGCACGGCGCTCATCATCTTCGGCGTGTATCGCTGGCTCAACCGTTCCAAGGCCACGCACACCCCCAAGTGGATGCAGAGCATGGGCAAACTCACCCCGCCGCGTGCGGGTGTCACCGGCGTCGTGTTGACCATCGTGAACCCCAAGGTGCTCTTCATCTGCGCGGCAGCCGGTTTGGCGATCGGCAGCGCAGGTCTGGGACAGCCCCAGGTGTGGGCCGCGGCCATCTGGTTCGTGGTGTTCGCGTCATCGACTGTGGCGCTGCCGATCCTGGCCTACGCGGTGTCGGGTTCCAAACTCGATCCCACCCTGGCGCGCCTGGGCGAGTGGATGGAACGCCAGCACGCGGTGCTGGTGGCCGTGATCCTGGTGGTGATCGGTCTTCTGGTTCTCTACAAGGGTTTGCACGCGCTGTAGGCCCGAGATTTTCGTGCGTCTGAGTGTTCCGTATGGATGTTACGGTCGATGCGACAAGTCCGGGGACGGAAGCTGATCGATTTCGTGAGTTTGGGCCGCTGTGATGGAACTGACGGGGCTGAGCGCAAGTCGAGCACCCTGCGGCAGCGGACGACGATCACAAATCCGCCGAAATCGTCCCCTCACACTGAGTCCCGGGAGATAAATGTCTGGCGAATTGCGAGTGATCACCGGCTACGTGCAAGAACTGGCTGAGTTACAAGGCCGAACCGCTCAGCAGATCCTCAGTGCACTTGAAGCAGCCCAGGGTGTCGGTACCTCGATGTGGAAGAACCACGGAATGGTGTGCGCGCCGTCGAATTCCGCAGTCATCGCGGCCGAGACTGCTCGACGTGCTGCGTGCACCCGCATGAATGCCAAGTCGGAGGAGCTTGCACAAAAACTCGGCATGGCTCGCAAGCTCTACGACGGAACCGATATGCAAGAGGAGCAGAAGCTCGATGACGAGATGCGGTGCACCCCGGGCGGCTGAGCGCAGTATCGCCTGATCACCGTTTCAGCCGGACGACCCGTCTCATCGACCACCGCCAGTAGTCGCGGCGGGCCGCGTCACCCCCCACCAAACGGCGGCGTCTGTTGCGGTCCTCGCCCCTGCGCGATGGCGTGATGCATTGCGCTGCGGACGGCTGCCAGATGACGCCGGGAGTCGTCGAGTTGCCCATCGAGGTAATCGAGAAACAGGCGATCCTGCTTACTTGGAAATCGCGGAGTGGCGAGAGTCTTACGTTGGCCGAGGATGCCTATCAACTGCTCGTATCGTTCAGCCTGCGCCACAAGCTCGCCGTACGGCGCGGCCCAGAATCTGTCGCCGGGCCAGCGTGACCAGAACACCGACGTTTGTGCCAGCAGTCGAGCCTGCCGACGTTGCACGCGCTGGGTGCCCGTCACACTGATCCAGAAAACCAGTGCGGCAAACGCCCAACTGACCGCGAAAACCGCAACGAAAACCCAGCCCATTTCTCGGAGTTCCGAGAGAGCGTCACCGAAAACAGCGTTCACGGTTCACCTTTCATATGGCGCGTGCGACGATCACCACTGGCGTCGTTCAACGTCCTGACGACGACGCGGAATTCAGAGCGTCCGCAACGACTGTGACCCAGCGGCGCAGACCCTCGATCTGTGCACTTGCGTCAGAATCGCCTGGCGTCGCCACACGGCGCTCTATCGCCAGTATCAGCTGCCAACAGCGCTCGAGCTCATGCTGCAACGCGACCGATGACGCCTCGGACAGTCGCATGTGAGCTCGGAAAGCTTCCGACTCTTGCTGCAGGCGTGTCTCATGCGCCCTCCACTGTCTGTCATACATAGGCCTAGAGACCGCCCAAGCAAGACCTGCCGCTGCGACCACCAGCACCACCACTGTGACGCCGACGATCACCTCTACCGATGTGACAGCGCCACGCGCCGCCAACAGCAAACCGGGCAGAGATCCGCTATGCATGGGCGCAGTTTAGAGGGGACTGCCACACGCGCGCCGCATAGATCGAACGGACCCGCTGCTCGTCGTGGAAATTTTGGCGCGTTGCGGCGCCTCACACTGCTGTTAGCCTTCCAACGTGGAAGGAGTGATCCGCCCCGGCGTGTCTGGAGAGTTCTTCCGTTGGGAAGGATGGGCACGTGGGATCGAAGTCATCGAGGCGGTATCCAGACGAGCTGAAGGTGCGGGCGGTGCAGATGGTGGCCGATCT